>JAEEGL015986426.1_pt1 | contig 12271 bp, 7 predicted proteins | sample 9134231 | NCBI WGS metagenome assembly JAEEGL01 (sample SAMN16246548, study PRJNA631951) | gut metagenome | biome: gut microbiome; feature: rumen; material: fiber-attached | host: Bos | place: Iran: Karaj | collected 2018-10 | reverse complement strand
TGGGATATTCATCTGATGAGATAATCCGGATTCGCGATGTTGATGCGGATCTGATTAGATATGGCAACAAAACCATCATAGAAAAGTTGATCAGCCTTGAGGGAAACAGAAACTATGTCCCAGAATCCGTTGCCGGTAAAGACTTTCTTTCCGCTCCCAAAGCTGTGGGCGAAATACTGTTTCCCATACTGATCGACGCTGAGTGTGGAGATCTAGTATATGAACTGTTTAATTATTCTCCTCGGATTCGATCTCAGCTCTCGAGCCTTGAACAGTTTTATATTAAGGCACTTCTCCTCTTGAATAAGGATGAAGAGCTTTGGGAACTGGTAAAGGACGCTTGGCTTACTATGAGCCTCGATTCCGAGGTGCTGTCTGTTGCCCAGAGAGTGGCTAATGAAAAAGGATATAACGAAGTTTCAAAAGCAATGGGGATCTATGCAGACAAAGCCCCTCTTAACGAGCTGGAAAACGCGCTGATATCGGGTAATATTGCAAAACTCCGTTCTCTGATAACAGATGCAGATTATCTTACTGAAGCTGGCTATGCTTTAGAGGAAATTAAACTGCTTCAGGAAAGCATGAGACGTCCGATCGATACTGCCCTGAACGATCCTCTATCCATTGCAAATCGTGTTTATACATTTCAAAAGAATAAAAACCGGACCGCGGAGCTCTACTATATGCTGGCATTGGCAGATAGTGGCAGCTTGGCAGCTTCTGGTCTGTTTTCTATTTATGCAAGTGAAAACAGATACATCGAGCTTTGCGATATTTACGAGCAATATCTTCTGAAGGACCCATTCAGTGATATTGCTTACAATAAGGAGCTTTATTTACTTGCACTTTATGAGACTGGGAATTATGAGGTCTTCTATTCCTGTTGGAAAGAGGGGCGCGCTGAGATCTCCATTGATCCCATTGTTGTGCTGAAGGTTCTGCTCAGTGTTTCAGCATCGGATTCTGAGATAGAAGAAGTACTGAAGGCATCAATAAAGGTTGATAAAACAAATAAAGCAATCGCTAAAGATTGTCTGATTATGCTTTGCCAAAAAGAAGTCAGTACTTCTGCATCTTCCTGGATCACCCGTTTGTTTAATTCGTTTTTCCTTGTCTGCGATAAGGATGATGCACAGATGATCCGGGAGCATTTAGATAATCGATCCTATGAATTTGAAACGCCCGAAGGAAACGGGTTGACTCTGCTGCTTCATAGGGATCAGGAGAAAGAATGCTTAAAAGAGTGGATAAACTATCTGCTTGAGAAATACCTGAGCTCTGAAGATCAACTCCTTATACTGGGGAACGCGATTGCTGTTTTTAATGATGGGTCATCAGCTTTTAGGGATATCATAAAGGATTCTATTAAGGATCTGATAAACCGAGGAATTGATGTTCCTGAAGAATACAGGGCGTATCTTAAGCCTGTTTTCAGAGACGATGATGAAAAAACAAAGTGGTTGAGTGATAAGTTACTCCAACCGGCAAAAATCGATGAGTCGGATTTTGAACTCTTCAATAACTTGACACAAGAATTAGGTCATACTCAGCCGCTGGTGCAGTTACTCATAGAGCTTTCAGAACAAGACCTTAACTATAACGGTACCTATGTCGCATCCGCATTGCGATTGCTGGGTAACGTCACAGACTACGGTTTATCTATCGAGACCACTGAAGAGTTGTTGAGATCCATTACTCCCCGACTGAGCAGCCTAAGATTGTCGGGGGATAGTCTTACCGCGCTTTATAAGGCATATCTGTTTATTGAAAACTATGACGCCGCATACTTGGTGAAGTATGTGTTAAGAGAAAGCGGCATGGAAGATGTAATCGAAGATGATTCTTTGAACAAAACCGCCGGGGAAGAACAGGATTTATCATTGTTTGAGGTGGTAAGGAAGGCCCTGGCAACCGGTATCAATGATATTGATGAGCTGGCTTCTATCGTCAGACAATACATCCGCATAAATGAGTCTGATGCTGCCGGTTTGGATGCCATAAAGGATTATTACAATTCTCCTTCCAAATGGGACACCCATGCTCTTGATTCGCTGGCTAAGTATATTCTTTATAAGCCATCTATAGTTCTTTATTGGCGACTGATGGATGTGTATTTTTCTGAAGGTTGTCCGGAAAAATACTGCGTTCGGTATCACATCGCAAAACTTGACAAAGCATCATTTGGACCGGTTGTTCTTGATACAGCCAGACATAATTTAAGCGATTTGACTGTGCGCATTCTTTATGCAGTCTTTAGCGATTCTTCACCGTCTTCCTTTGAGAAGTCTTTCGACGCCGTAAAACTGGTGGTTGCAAAGTATTCTGAATGGCTGTCTGACAAAACTACAGCCACAGACCTGATTACTGCATTACATGATAACAGAGGCTTGAAAGAATCATCTCAGATTTGGGGTGATGCAGTTAGCATGGCGATGGATATCGCTTTTTACGGCCACGCAGAAGAAGCTTTTTACGTGCTCTTCTGTGAGGATTTAAGAAATGAACTGGCGGTTATTCACGAGAAGTTCCTGTGCAGGCTTCTTTTAGATACCTCGGATCAGTCAGAGCTGGTCTGCAGCGTCCTGTCTTCGATAAGAGACAGCTCAATCGATACACCATATAAAGAAGTTGTGTCAGCAATTGCCTCAGAAACTACAGGCAATACACTGACGCCTGTTCAACGCGGCCTTCTGGAGATTGTAATCGATAATAATGGGAGTAGCCGCGATGAAAATGCGGTATACAGATACTATTTGAGATCCATTGTAGAAGGCAATCAGGAAACCGCCCTATTAGCAATCGAAAGACTGTCTTATTTCTATCCTGAATGGCTTGTTACTCTTGACATCAGAAAGTACGCAGTTCTCTCCGAAGATGTTGATGATGCGGATGTGGCAAAGCTCTACAAAGACGAATGTGCCGGTATAAAGGCGGAGCCTCTTCAGGAAAGAATCTATAAATCGATTGTAAATACAATTCCGGGAGAACTATATCTGCAGTCGAAAGGTTATGAGATTGAGTCTATTTATGATTATGGTTTAAAGACATTACCAAACCGGTTCGCGAATTATCTGCGCACACAGTGGGATCTGCTTAAAGCTCTGGACAATGTTTTCGACGAAGAAAAATACCCGGGGCTTTCGGCGCTGTTTATGCGATGCATTTTCTTAAGGAAGTGGGGAGACTTCTTAGGGTGTTATCTTGAAGAGCCTTCTATCAATGACATCATAAAGTCGGATGAAACAATTAAAAAACTGTTGCTCACAAAAACTTACGAGGTGCTGAAGAGTTCTATCTTAAGTATTCTAGATGCCGACAAGGATGATGACGCAATAATTGATCGAGCGTTCTCACTCATGGCAGCTTCAGAGGGAATCAAGCGGTCTAAAAACTATCTTCGTCGAATCAGGGCTTTGGACCAAAGTGATGCAGATGCTCTTCGTAAGGTGTTCAGCCTGCGTATTGAATCTACATCTCTTCGCAGAAATGGCCTCATAGGGTCTTCCATTTTACGGGTTCCTGGAAATGAAAAAGTGGCGTACCTGATCGGTATGCTTGATTCAAAGCATCTGTCCGATGTATTCAACAACGACGAGGCAATGAATGCCCTGTTGCAAATGCCTACGGACAGAGCACTTGCTATATCAGAAATCTACGCTTCCTTCTTTTTCAAGGGCATCAGCAACGTCTTTTCAAAATTCATTAACGATCAGACTGGGCAAGGCGACTCTGCTTTATCCACAAACAACCCCTTTGAGATTGAAGGTGATCAGTGTAAACCGTTCAGAGAAATATACTTAAAATCCAAAGGAATATTTGAACGAATCGAGTCACCGACAAATGTGCAGAGAAGAAAGTATGCAGCCAGCAAGGCGGAGTACTTATTCAATGCTGTAATCAACGACAGCACAAATGATATTGCAATTATCCAACCAACTTGCACAGACTATTTAACTGTCTTCATGTACCTGTTTAACAGGCGCACAACCGCGGAAATGAAGGAGTATTTGTGGCATTTGGATTCCGTAAGCCTGTCTCCTTCTTTAGCTGTGATTCTGAGCCTGCTGGAGCAGTATACATCTGCATATGCTGTCGCCAATCAGATTGATGAATCGTTATGGAAAGATGCTGTATATAAAATCTTGTATAAAGCGTTGTTTTCACCGTTCACTCCTGAAGAGAAGGAAATCAAACGAAACATTCAGAGTTTGATTCAGATTGATAGGACGTACTCTATCGGGAAGTTTGTACCGGTTAATGCAGATCAAGTTCCGGTATACATTGAAAAAATAGAGGCGTTACGAGCGTTCCTGGATGAAGCTCTCTCGTACTTGGCTTATTGCGGGATCGATGTATCTTACGTGACATTTGATCAAGAACGCTATGAGAAGGCGCTAAGTCACTTTGTCGACTCAGAGAAAAAGGATTCTTTACCCTTAATTGAGCCGAAAGCACCAGAAGAGAAATCAGTGGTGGTATCCCAGTTTATAGAGAGGGATGATATCTATTCTCTGCTGGAAGGCTATGGGGATATTGAGGCTATATCTCATCCGGAAAAGCAGACGCCTAGCTTTAGAGAATGCATAGGAGAACTCAAGTATTTCTTTGCTTCTAAGAGAAACAGCCAAGACCAAAAGGATATCCTTCGAATCAGAGATCTTCTCAGATGGACATACATTCGCGTTATGGAGGAGAGTGGCTTCTCCCGAGAACAGTTTAATAAAACCCTAGAATTGATTTCAAAGGATGATTCAATCTCTAAGGCTCAATGGAGTGCAATTATCTATAATCTGAACCAGTACTTTGATAATGTGGATTCACTCCAGAAACTGTCAAGGATTGCGGAGAATGACATTGTCAACTTAAGAAACATAGGCAATGCTATGAACGCCAACTTCCGGCTTTTGAGTAGCAAAGATACTGGATCATGGGAAGTGATTCTTGATGCTTTGGAGTCTGTAGCAAGTATCAATACTGCTACGATAAGCGAAAGAGAGCTTCTGGATCAGCTGTCATCAATCAGGAGAAAGTTGCTTTCTGCTCAGGAAAAGAACAAAGGGACTGTGTTCTCTCAATCTTCCGTAATATTATTGAGCCTGCTCAGTAGAGAGATTACTGTACTACAGCATACTCCGGAATTATCAATCACTATCCCGGAGGAACAAGAGAACAATGCTCTTTCGATTATCTGGGAAGCAGAAAACAACAAGGGAACGCTATATGCCGTAATCAGTAATGTTGGTGGTGCCGATTGTGCAAACGTCACTCTCGTCTCACGTATCAACATGAAATCTGTCCGTCGCTACAGGATAAAAACAATCTATGCGGGTGAAAAGGTTCCTTTTAAGGCTGTGTTCTATTCGGACGATGTGGTTGGAGGAAAACTTACTTGGGATCTTGAGGTGAGCTATTATGACTCCGAAAAAGAACAGCCGGTTTCCTTGCTCCATGAAACATCCGTGACTGTGACAAGGGGCGGAGAACCTATCAACATTGGAATTATCAATACTGGTAATCCTGCTAAAGGAAAAGACTTTGTTGGCAGACAGAGAGAACTGTCGCTTCTTAGGAATCACTATTCGGATGAGCAGCAGCTTCCGTCCATGCTGGTCAGAGGATTAAAACGAAGCGGAAAATCCTCTCTGATTATCAAGCTTGCTGAAGAACTGAAAAGGCGAGATCGTTTCCTCGTCGCCATGGTTGACGGACAGTCTATTGGCGGGAATCTCAGAAGTGCATTTGTCAATAAAGTATTGGATAGCATACGGATTAACTATCGTGGCTCCAGTGTTTATAAAGAGGTGATGAGTGATCGTTTCAATGATTTCCAAAGCCTCTGGCAGACAAAGATGGATATTCCTGACTGGATTGGAAATCTGGACCTGTTCTATTATGAACTAAGCCAATTGTTCCAACGGAAGATTCTAATCATTATCGATGAAATGGAATCGATCTTCTATAATCATCGATTTGATTCCGCAACTCAGGAGGATAGTCTGTATGCAGCATTGAGAGCGTTAATCCAAAACCCGGATAACTATGTTTCCTTTGTTTTCTGCGGCTCGGACACATTGTTAACTAGCTGCTTAGAGCAACGCAGAGAGTCTCAGATGTTCCAAACTCTCCAGTTTCTTGAAGTTGGTCGCATGAACAATGGTGACATTAAGGAGATATTCCGGAAACAGTCAGCCAAATATGATGTTCAGTTTACTCCTGATGCTGTTGATGCAATTTGGCAGTACACTCATGGCTTGGTATGGTATGCAAAGCTTATTGGATACCTTGTTGTAAACAATATTTTGGCTAAAGATCTCACAATCAGAAAAGAGGTCAACAGATCTGATATTGCTACAGCGGTTCAAATGCTTATCAACGGAGAAATCGGCACGGATAAATTTGATCTTGTGGATGCCAGCCTGAATACGTTAAGAGCGTCATTGGTACATGCAATGGCGAGCATCATGCCAGATCACAATAAAGAAGTGTCAATTGATGAGATCGCAACTGCAATGAAGATGATGCAGATGGAAGGCTATAAGAATCCGAGAAATGGTGAGCCTGTCCCTGATTTTGATGAAAAGCTAATTGTCAGCAACCTTGAGTTCCTCGAAAAAATGCAGTTCTTAGATGCCAATGCATCCAGAACGAAGTATGCATTTACTGCTGACCTATATCGCCTTTTCTTCAGAACTGACAAAAAGCTGCACTTATTCGAAGAAAGGAGCGTGTGACAAGATGAAACTCATTGGACGCGGCAGAATACTTCGCAGATTGAGCAATTATGCGATAGAGGAACCGGAGAATAAAGCGTTCTTTGGCGTCAAGGGCTTAGGAAAGTCTGCGTTGATGGACGCGGTTTTTTCAAAGAAAAACTGCAGACAATATGCAGAAGATTACCACTATCTCTACGTTCGCACTATTCTTATGCCTGCCAAAACGGGCGATGATCTTGTCGATTTTCTGATCGATCGAGTGTTTAACGGTGTGGACCTGATTGATGATGAAGAACTGCGGTCGGAGCTTCAGGCTAAGATACAATCATACAAGGAGAAATTCCAAAGCAAAGATAGTGTTCTTGTCGAGGCTCTGCATACTATCCAGGACTATGATTACAATCTGATCCTTGTAATGGATGAATTCCATAACATGGGCCGAAACAAAGCTGTGAGTTCTGAGCAATATGATTTTATGCGGAGCTTAAACGAACAAGGCCTGCTTTTTTACTGGATTATCTCTGATTCCGATTTTTCTGATGTCTATGCGACAGCTCAGTTTACCACTTCGTTCTTTGCTCAGAAGTTTATTCCTGAGACATTGCCGCAGATGACCAGAGATGAAATGCTGGAACTGCTTCGGATATCAGCAGAGAAATATGATACTCCTCTGCCCGACGACGTCGCTGAGAGCATTTTAAGTTATATCGGAGGGATTCCGGGGTTCGTTCTTCCCGCAATAAAAAGCTTGGAAATGATGGATGAAAACTCGTTTGATGAAGGGGAATTTGTTCTTCATTTGCTGAGCCAGCCCAGGTGTGTAAGTCTGCTGACTTCATGGTGCAGGAGCCTGACAAGAGAGCAAAAAGATCTGCTGAAGGATATAATGCTTCAAGGGAAAATATATCAATCTGCCTGCATGAGCATTATCGGAAAAATCAACCAGCTTGGAGATAATAGCGGCCTTGGCTTGATAGTACATGCTTCTGATGAGGACGGAGTGTATTGGAAGCTCAACTCAAGAATCTTTGAAGAGTATATTCAGCAGAATGAAGATGAGTTCTATTCTGCAGAAATAACAACAGACGATCAGAACAAAGATCCCCAGGAGTATGCTTCTTCCCCGACATATATCCAAAATAACTATTACACGGTGAATAATAATTTCTTTAATCCCGAAAGTGCTTACGATGCCCTGCTAAGAATTAAAAGGGCTATAGGGGGAGAAAGCCTTGGACCGGTTCAAAATGTTCCTTTGATCTCATCGGCAATCCAACAGTTGCCTTATCAGCAAACCGGATGGGAAGCCTTGGAAGATGATGAGAAAGAAGAGAAGCTGAATTCATATGCAGATAAAGTATTTGATTCAGATGCTTTTCATGCTGACTCGTTGAGCGAAAGTCAGATGCAGAGATTCTTTTTGACATCCGACATTCTGGCTGCACTTTCCGAGCATACGAGGAACAATCTAATCAGCGCTATACAGGTCTATGATCTCCTGCAGTTCTGTGTAGACCGATTTGGCTTAAGCTTACAGAGCTCTGAATCTGCAAGAGGAATATTGTTTGTAAAACTTTATGAGTCAATACTAAAGGAAAACCTTCGACCTGCGTTAAATTCGATCGCTAGTATCGCCTCAAAAGAAATAAGGCTTGAACGAGCAAGCTATGCTTTTGTTGATGCTCCCGTTGACAAGCTTACGATTGGAAACTTTGTTTACATGCTGAATGACCGAGATGTTCAGAGGGACCTCAGCGATGTGTGTGTGCTCGACATGAATCAACCTTCATACGATGAGGCCTGGTGGAGAAATCATGAAACAACCATATACCGAATAGGTTTGTTGAGGAATGAATGCTGCCATAGCGGGAATCTATTCGATTCAACAAAACTGGAAAACCTCATCAAGTATATCTTCGAATCACATGCAATTGGCGAAGTGAAGCTGTATGAAGCGATAATTAACAGGACATAACGAAAAGAGAGTGCGGAAGGATCTTCCGCACTCTCTACTTCAATTGTAGTTTTCAAGAGCCTCGGTATAGCTTTGCCGGAATCTGTCCGCAAGGCTGCTGGGGCTCAATATTTTTACGTCTTTTCCAAAGCGTAAAAAATAGTATAGGATTTGAGCCTCTGTGCATTCAAACATATAAATATGATCATCAGAAGGATCTATGCCTATTACAGAGGGCCTTAGATGGAGTTGAGACTCATAATTCCTGATTCCACGATCCGAGAGCCATACTGATATTATAGAACTCTTGCCGCTGACGAACTGAACGGTTTTTTCTTCGAGTTCTTTTTTGATTTGCCGTTCTTCCTGCATACTGATAGCCCCGGACTGGAAATACTGAATCTCAACATCTACCAGTCTGGATACTCGTATGCTGATTACGGGCGGATAGTAATATGTGCTGTCAGGGTCATTCTGAGATTCAATAGCTTCTATGTTGTATCCGACCAGATAGTGATACATGGACATTGGATCGGTTTCTATCTTGTATGGTTTTATGGAAAGATGTGATCCTCTGGTATTAGTCAGATTCAAAACCAAATGATCTTTGATGCCGATGTTTATGATATCAATCAACTGTTTGAAAACGATCTCTTCCCGGCGGTGATATGGAAGCTGGGCGTAGTCTTCAAGCAGAGCCCTGACATAGTGGCCGGGTTTATTGCCATAGTATAAATCTTCACGAGCGTATGTATCTTCAGTTAATAATGCTTTTGCCCGCTTATTCAATGTGATTTGCCAGTTAACGTCCGCCGGGAATCGCCTGGCGTATTTTTCTGTCAGTATTTTTGCCCGGCTATCAATAATGCTTTTAAGCATGGATTCATTTTGCTTGGCCTTGTGCCCAAGGAGTTTTATAAGCTCTTCCCTGTATTCCCTCAAGCGCAGGCTTATTGAGCATTCAGCATTCTGATAATGATTCAGGATGATGGAATTGATCAAGGTAGTCTTTTTCTGAGAGAAATTTAGACAGTCGTTTTCAATTACCTGTGATGCGAAAGCAGATAAAGGGATTCGGAGCTTGTTTTCGGTATTGAAATCTTTGAACTGAGGCATATATACTCCTCCGATTTCTCCATGATGGTACTAATATAGTACCACAAATTCGCCAAAATTCAATAGAAAATCCAGTAAATATCGTAGTTTATAGTACCAAAAGAATTTTCGTTCAGCCCTCTATTAGTTACTTCAAGTTCGCCGTATAATTTGATCAGCTTCAGGAAGAGATCAGCACTCGGAGAAAAGGAGGACTTGTCATGACGAAGATGATCAAGAGGGTTTTTATCATCGCTCTGGTATCTGCCATCGCTGTAGCAGGGTTTTATTGGTGGCATACAAGCGAAATGTCTTCGCTTAGCCGCCAGCTGCAGGATGAGCAAGCCCGCAGAGAGCTGATCAATCAGCGAATCCAAGAGATCCAGGAGAGCTTAGCCTCTTCTGAATCAGAGAAGGAGTCCCTTCTTGAACGTATCGATACCCTGCTTACAGAAGAGGCTGTGGTATTTGACGCGGAAGCGATCCTGGAAGAAATCCAGGAAATCGGAGAGCTCGCAACCATGGAGTATCGTTTCACCAATGTGGGAACGATAGACGCCGTAGACAAGTTCCGGTTTGTCGACTGGAACGTCCCTTTCTCCCGCAAAACTGCGGTAGTAACAATGGATGGTGTTACTAAAGTCGGGATTGATGTCTCGGAGGTTAGTATCACTGTTGACGAAGATAGGAAAACGATCTTCGTCCAGATTCCGGAGGCCAGAATCCTTTCAACAGAACTGTTTGAGGATTCACTGGTTGCTTATATCGAGGAGGAATCCTTGTTCAGCAACATTACGCTGGAAGATAGCAGCAGCCTCCGGGATGAGATCAAGTCTAAAGCAGAACAGAGTGCTTTAGATAGCGGGCTTCTCACGCAGGCCCATGACCAGGCCGGAGTGATCATCAGATGTCTGATAGAAGCAGTGCCTTCTATCAAGGAGACCTACACGATTGTCATTCGATAGATGGACAATCACTGCGTAAAGGAGGTAACGCAATGGAAGGAGTTATGAGAGGTATGCTGTTAGTTCTGGTGATTCTGTATATAGTCTCACCGGTAGATCTGTGCCCTGGACCAATAGACGACATCTTGGTTCTTCTGTTGGGAATCGCGGCGCAGAAAAGGGCTCACAATTCGTGAAAGGAGGATTTGCCATGAAACGAGGACCAGAGCACAACAAGGCTCAGCGTGCAGGAAAAGAGCGGGATCTTCATACCTGCCAGATTTGTGGCAGTACCGCTCATACGGAAGGACATCATCTGCTTGACTTTTCATTTGGAGGAGCTCCGAACGAGGATAACATCATGACTTTATGCCATGATTGTCACAGCAATGTCCACAAAGGTCTGATTGATCTGTTCAAGTTCTAAAGGAGGGTACAGTATGTTCAACATCAGTATACTGCGCAAAGGCGATGATGTTCTTTGTGTTAACGAACGCTTTTTAGCTGTAAAACGCAAGAGCGGCGAGGTTGATATCTACAAAGTGCTGTTCAGCGAGAAGGATGAGTTCCTGATCGATCCGGTAAAGACAGCAACTGTAGGTTTTGGAGAAGGAACCGTTTCCACAGACATGGAAGACGGGGAAACGACAGTCTACACGTTTTAGAAAGGAGAACGATTATGGCAGGGAAAAAGGACAAGTGTGTGGTTTGTGTCACGTCAAATCTTACCAGTCGGCAAGCCAGTCAGTTGGTAAGTGAGATCGCCAAAGCCAAGAACAAGATCGCTCCTCTTTCAAGATCTACTGCGGCAGTAACCAGTAGAGAAGGGATTGGAGGCTTGTTGCAGAAGGGGCTTAAGCAGATAGCAGGGAAATAGCCGCGTCTTTTCCCTGCCGTTCCCGTGTGTTCAGAAGGCTTTAGAGTTGATGCTCTAAAGTCTCTTTTCTTTATGTTGACGCTTGGAACCGTCAACATGACGCTCTGGCTCTGAAACTGCTTTGTAACCTATTGCGTTCTTCGGTTTTCTGTGTATAATAACTATCGTAAGCAATCCGCTTCCAATAGATCAAGAAATGAGGAATTGAATATGCGTAGCAAGAGCACAGAGCTCATGGAGCAGATTAGTAACTACATCGGAGACTATTACAGGCAGCATCATTCAACGCCTACTACTCGGGAAATCGCCTCTGCAGTGGGACTTTCTCCTGCCGCCGGATATAAATATCTTGTGGAGATGAACAAGCGCGGGATGCTGTCATACGAGAACGGCGAGATCACCAACCTTCCCAAGATCAGCAAGACACCTACTGGATACTTCTCCGCCCCCCTGGTCGGCAGCATCCGATGCGGTGATCCGGAGAGAGAGGAAGCAGAAGTCGAGATGTATGTCAGCCTGCCGGAAGCTCTTTTCGGGAAAGGCGAGTTCTATCTCCTCCGGGCAGCCGGAGATTCCATGGAGGATGAAGATATCTGCGATGGAGATCTGGTCCTTAGCCGGAAGCAGCCGGACTGCGAAGTTGGTGATATCGTTGTCGCGCTGGATGAGAACGGCGAGAATACGCTGA
>JAEEGL014534644.1_pt1 | contig 12271 bp, 5 predicted proteins | sample 9134231 | NCBI WGS metagenome assembly JAEEGL01 (sample SAMN16246548, study PRJNA631951) | gut metagenome | biome: gut microbiome; feature: rumen; material: fiber-attached | host: Bos | place: Iran: Karaj | collected 2018-10 | reverse complement strand
TTCGCCGCCGCATCGAGATCGAACACCGCGTTTCGGAGATGTCGGCGTATCGTAAGGAACTGGAGCGGCAGAACCGCTTGTTCGCCGAGAATCAGGCGATTGTCGGACCTCCGTTCTACGCTCTGTGCGCGGGCGCGTTTTTAGGCGCGCTCCTTTTCGCGTTCGCGTTGTTCCAAAAGGTCGATCTTGTTTTCGGTTTGCTCGGTTTGCTCGCGACGATTGGGTGCTTGTTCTACAAGACGACGGTCGAACGCCGCAATCGACTTAAGCTTGAAGACAATCAGCGTCGACTCGGCCTGTTGACCAAACAGCTCGAACAAGCTCAAGACGAAGTGAAGAAACTCGACGACAAGTTTCCCGCTCCGGTCGGCATGGCGTCGGCGACGCTCGACGCGCGACTTCAAAAAGCGAAGTCCGACCTGACGTTCTTCGAAGGTCTTGCGCCGGTCGAAGCGCAATGGCGCGAAGTCACGCGACAACATCGCGCGCTTGAATCGCGCGTCGCGCACGGCGAGGAGAGCTTGAAGAAAGCGCGCAAACGTTGGCGATCCTGGCTCCACAGCGCGTATTTGCCGACGACGTTGACCCCGACGCAAGTCCGCGATTTGCTCGCTCGCGTGGGAGTCGCCGAAGATTTGCGCCGCCAAATTGAAGCCGTTTGCACCGAGATCGAATACCTCGGCCGCGAGCGTCAGGGGATCGTCGACCGATTTGACGCGGCGCTTGCGCTCGTCGACAAGTACGACATTAACGAGACCGCGCCCGCGCTTGTCACGCCGAAGTTGCGCGATTTGCTCGGCGAGCACGCCGACGTCCTGGAGACGCGCGCCGAGTTGCTCGACGAAATGAACGCGATTAAGAAAGAGTGCCGCAAGACGTTGGCGTTGCGTCGCCGCCAGGTGCGCGAAGTGAGACGGTTCCTCTCCGGCTACGGCGTTAAGTCGAAAGAAGAGCTTGTCGGCGCGGTCGATCGCTACTTGTTGTTCTTACGACGCGGCGCGAATCTGGAGGCGGTTCAACAGCGCCTCGACGCCGCGATCGCGGGGTTCTGTCCCGAGGAGGAAATCGGCGCGTTGCTGCTCGATCCGGAAACGCGCGAAGATTTGCCGACGACTATCGCCAATTTGGCGACGCGTATCGAGGCGTTCGACGCCGAATTGAAGGGCAAACTTGAGCTTTCCGGCCGACTCGGTCAACAGGCGGACGCGATCGCCGCGAAGACCGACTCGATCAAACAACGTTTCGACGCCGTTTCCGCCGACTTGCGTCTCGCGCGTATGGCCGAGCTTTGGCGGAGCAGGGCGGTCGCCGGCGAAATGATGGAAGACATTCGTCGCGCGTACGAAAAAGAACGTCAGCCGGAAACGCTGCGAGAAGCGTCGCGGTACTTAAAGCGCCTGACGAACGGCATGTACGTGAATATTTGGACGCCGCTCGGCGAAGACGCGCTCTTTGTGGACGCGGCGAACGGCGAAACGCTCGACGTGGCGGCGCTCTCTCGCGGAACGCGCGAATTGCTCTTCATTGCGATTCGTCTGGCGCTCGTCGTTTCTTTCGAGAAACACGGAGTGCAGATGCCGCTCATTTGGGACGACGTTCTCGTCAACTTCGACTACAAGCGCGCCGCGACGGCCGCGAAGTTGCTCGTCGATTTCGCGAAAGCGGGGCGACAGATCTTCCTGTTCACGTGCCACGAGCACATTTGCCAGCTCTTCCTGAGACTCGGAACGCCCGTGTGCGTCTTGCCGACGCAAACCGATCCCGCCAAGCGCAAGTTCCGCGTTTTGACGCCGGTGAAGAAGTCGAGTTCGGATCTTTCGGTCGAGGGCGCTCTTCCCGACGAAGACGCGCCGAGCTTTGTCGAAGAGGCGTCGCATCCGACCGGAGACGCGTACGCTGTCGAGACGACGGACGTCGAGGAAACCGAAGTGCCCGAATACGTCGAATACACGATGACCGACGACGTCGATCGCGTCTCGGAGACTCTTGTTGAAGCGCGTCCCGTCGCCGTCGGGCAGGAAGAGACGCTCAAAGTGAGCGCCGCCGAGCCCTCGGGGCTTGAGGTCGCCGTCGAGTCCGAGCCTCGATCGGAGGAGTCCGCCGACGTCTACGTCGAAGAGACCGACGACTCGAAAATGAACGTCGATTCGTTTGTCTATACGACGAGCGCCGAGGACAAAGTCGAGTATGTTCCGAAACGCAACGTTTCCGTCGAAAGCGAGCCCGCTCGACGTCAGACGCTTTCGGAGATCGGTTCGACGTTCTCGTCGAACGCGGCGTCAGACGGCGAATTTCGCGTCGTCGAAGGCGCGTCCCGCGACGAGCAGACGGAATCTCCTTTCGACGGAGAGGATCGCGTCGACTACATCGAAGTCGACCCGAACGAAGGAATGAGAATCGACGTCGAAGGCGATTGGAAGAACGTTTTGGGCGCGTTGAAAGGCGATTTTGACGACGAGTCGAAACAGCCGTTCAGCAGTTTCATGGTCTCGAACGTCGATTCGATCGTTTACGATCAAGCCCCTGAATTCGTAATGAACGACGACGAAGGGAACGACGAAGAAGAGTCGGAAGAAAGCGACGAGGACTCCGGAGAAGGAGAAGAATAACGCGCGGAAAAATACGCGCGGCCTGGCGTTAAGGTCGCTAAGTTAAAGGACGTCGGAATCGCGTTTTTGCGGTTCCGACGTTTTTTTACAGGAACTTTCAACGACTCTCTCCTGTCAAAATCTAAGCGTCGATTTGGAGGCTTATTTTTTGTTAAAATAGGTCGTGTTTTTTAATTGTAGCGAATTAAAATTGTCGGATTCCCTTTTTTGAGAATTTGCCGATTTAGTCGGTTGTTGTTTTTATCGAATCCGAGCGTTATAATTAGCGACGCATGTAAAGTCGGAAATTGCGCTTTTTTTTGGTCGTGAAAAACGCTATATTGTTTACGCGGCTTTATGCGGCCAGAGAACGGCGACGCGGGAACCGCCGGTAATTTCCAAGCCTTGTAAAAACCCTTTTTTAAAGGTTGCCAAGATGAATAGCAAACTTTTTCAACATTTGTTCGATCGAAAATCCCAGGAATCCTCGTCGAGGACGCGGCGGCTCGCGCTCGAATCGTTGGAAAATCGAGAAATGTTGAACGTCGATTGGAGCGGATTCGGTCCGGAAAAGACGACGACCTACGTTTCGCCCGAGGCGAGCTCGTGTTCCGTCGATCTTCCGTCGAACGTCGATTCTGTCTCCCTGGTCAATCTTGAAGGGGACGCGAAGTCGGAACTTGTGTCGATTTACGGCAAAGGAAAGACTGTTTCCGTTTACAAAGCTTCCTCCGACGGCAAGTATACTCTAAAGACGGAACAAACGTTCGAGGAACTCGGCAACTGGGGCATGTATTCTTACGCGACGTTTGCCGACTTCAACAACGACGGTTTTGAAGACATGCTCTTACTGACGTCGTCAGGGGCGGATATTAAAGCTTCCGTTTACTCGTGGAATAGCGCCAGTTCGAAGTTTGTGCAAAGCGGGTCGTCGTATCAGCTCGATACGACTCCTTTCGTCGGTTCCAGTTCGACGTACGTTTTTACCGAAATAAGCGGCGCGATTCTTTCCAACGCGTCCGGCGGATACGACCTCGCGTTGCAAGTCGGCACGTTAGGCTTAGGTTCCGCCGGCATGACGACGACGACCGCGATTTACGCCGGCGTAGGCTCCGCTTCCTTCGGAACCAATCCGGTTTCCAAGAGCGCGATCACCGGGACGCTTCTTGGTTCGACAAAGATTAACGGCGAGAGCTACCTCTTGTTAAAAGACGCTTCCGCGTCGACAAACACGCTTGTCTTGTCGAAGATCGGTTCGACGACCGTTACGAAGACGTACTACGATTTCTCCAGCTACGGATCGAAATTCGTGTTTAACAGCGTCGCGGAGACAGACGGATTTGTCGTCGTCGGTTCGATTCTCGGCGGATCGATGAAGAGCGGATTGGTCACGCTTAATTTGACTGCGGCTCCTCCGGATAACACGACGGTCGACGCGACGACGCTTGGGCAGTGGATCGATTGCAATTCGATATCGCTCGGCCCTGCGACGGTGATGAGCATTGGAGACGTCGTCGGCGACGCGGATCCGGAACTCCTTATCGCTAACGACGAGGAACACGCCTCCGTTTTCTTCCTGGGCGACGCGTCCACCTCGTACGGGTACACTTTTACCGAATCGACGCTGGTCGTTTCTTCTCCGGAGTATAACTCGGTTTACGTCGGCGATTACGACAACGACAATAAGAAAGAAGCTGTTTTAGTCGGCAACAACTATATCTACGTCGGCGACGTCGATTCCACCGGCGCGTTGACGAACCTTACGGAAATGTGCAAGTTTTCTCAACCTGTTGAGAAAGCTGTGTTTGGCTACTTCGACGACGACCTTCTTCTCGACGTCGCCGTTCAGTTTAAGGCGAACGTCGGGTCCAGCCTGCAGGTTTATCGTCAGGTTTATAACGGGTCGTTCGTTCCGTTTACGACGACCGCTATTTCCGGCTCGTTTGTCGATTTGACCGTCGGCAAATTCACGCAGACGCAACGGGACGAAATCGCCGTTCTAAGCGCGTCCTATAAGAGCTCGTCGACCTGGTCGTCGGTAAACGTCTATAAGTTGGACGCGACCAAAAGTTCCCTCGTGAGCGTTCTTTCCTCCTCGTACGAAGGCGCGGGGACCTCTATCGCGAGCGGCGAGCTTTACGGTTCCGGCCGTTCGGATCTTGTCGTGACGAACACTTCCGCCGATACGATCACCGTGTTCCGCAACGGCGGCGCGTCGCTCGTCGTCGCGGGCGTTACGACCCGTTTCGACGGAACGAACGCCTGCTATCCGACGTCCTCTGCGATCGGCGATTTTAACGGCGACGGACTCGCGGATTTGGCCGTGATGAATTCCTCGAGCGGTTCGAACGCCGCCGAAGTCGTTTACTACCTGCGAACCTCCTCCGGCCTCGGTTCGAAACCGACCGGGCGCGTTGCGATCAACAATACGATTACTACCGTCGACAACACCGCGATTGTCGGCAAGCTCCTGGCCTGCGATCTTAACGGCGACGGTTTTTCCGACCTGACGTTTGTTCGTAAAGCGACTAATCAAACTACTTATGTTAGTACGCTTATGGGGAACGGCGCCTCTTCCGTTTTTGATTCGCTCGTAAATCAGACGGCGTCGTGCGATCCTTCCTCTCCATACGGCGTCGCGCTCATGTCGGTCGACTCCGCGAATTCGTCCAAAGACTTTATTTGGGCTCAAGGCAAGAACTTCGCCGTGCTTTTGAACGGCGCCGAAGGCGTTCCGAACGCTTATGTTAAGTATGTGTTGCAAAACGCGTCGGCGAACGCGGGCGATTCTCTTGAAGCGGCGATTTCGACTCAGCCGACATGGCTTGACGAATGGTCGACGTTCTACGTCGACGTTTGGGCTAATCCCGGTTCCGGGTCCGTCGCGTCCGTTTCCGGCTCGTTCGGCTTTGATTCGTCGATCTTTACGTTCTCCGAAGCCGTCGCGGCGACGGGTTATGCAGTCTCTGCGTCTGCAGACTCCGGCGTTGTTTCTTTTGCCGCCAACGGTTCCGCGACAGCGGACGCGCAAGGTTGGACCGTCGTGGCGAGACTGAAATTCTCGCCCGTTGAAAACGGCGGAATCGATCTGCGCGACACGGGCGAAATCTTCTTCGTCAATCCCGGTTTCAGCGCCGGCGCGAGCGCGCAGAAAATCAACGGATCCGCCGTCGTCAGCGCGGAAATTCCTACCGGCGTCGAAGTCTATCCGTTTATCTACGACTTAAACGACAACGGCGAAGTCGACCTCAACGATTTCGCGCAGTTTATCGGCAATTATCCCGCAAAGCCGACGTCGAACATTTCCGTCGCAAGATATCGCGTTTTAGACGTCAACGGCAACGACGAATACGACCTTAACGACTATGCGTACGCGTTGGCGTCTTACCCGTTGAAATGCTCGACGCTCGACGGAGATTACGCGTACCAGGTCAAGCCGGTTATTTCCGCGGCGAGTTCTGCGCTTTTGGAAATGGCGATTCTGGACGAAGACGAAGTCGACTTCTTTGCCGACGATCTTGATTTAGAGGCGATTGCGGAAAATATTGTCGCCGACGATTCTCGCGGCGTCGAACAGCGCGTCGCGTCGACCGATCAGGCGGCGGAGCGCCCCGTCTTCTGCGGGCCTCTTACCAAGGCGGACGCGTTTAAATTCGATTTGGGATTGGAACTCGAAACGGAGTTTTGAGTAGCGCGTCGCGTTCGTTCCTAAACGCAAAACGCCGCCGAGCATTGAGTTCGGCGGCGTTTTTTTCAGGCGTTTCAGACTCCGCGGGGCGGCTACTCTTTCTCTTCTTCATTGGACGTCGGGATCTTTTCCATGAAGATGACGTTTCCCGCGTCGTTGTGCCAGACGTTGGTCATGAAATTTCGAATGAGGAAAAGCCCTCTTCCGCTGATTTTTCCGATATTTTCTTCCGCGGTAGGATCCGTGGCGTCTTCTTTTCGAAAGCCGGCGCCTTCGTCGGAGACCGACGCGTAGAATTTGGAATCGCCAATTTCTATAGACAACTTGATTCTTTTTGAAGCGTCGCGTTTGTTGCCGTGTTCGACGGCGTTTTCCAACGCTTCGGACAACGCTAATCGAACGGCGAATTGATCGGCTGGGGACCAGCCCCTGGCCTCAAGTTCGTCGACGGCGGCGTCGACGCGCTGTTCGCCCGAGCCGGAAACGCTGGGCAACAAAGCGTCTAACTTCCACACTTGAGTTGAATCTACGTCGCAAGACATCGAAAACGCTCCCCTTAACGACGGCGCGCGAACACGTCGACGCGCCGATTCGTTTTGCTCGAAGTCAGAGTCAAAGGAGCGCGCGTTGCGCCTCGCGTTCGGACGGCGTGATGCGGAAGATCGAGTCAAGTTTGGTAATCTTAAAGACCTCCATATTGTTCTCGCTGATGTTGCAGAGGAAGAGCGCGATCTTTTTTTGTTCCGTCTTTTGTTTGAGCGAGATGAGCGCGCGCAACGCGGAGGAGGACATGAATCGAACGTTTCTAAAACTCAAAATGACGCGTTCTTGAGAGAGAAACTTTTCAATCGCCGTGGTAATTTCGTCTTTCCACGCTTGAATTGTCAGCTCGTCGTTTAGTTTTGAATCCAAACATTCGACGACCGCGGCGTTCCCGACGTATTGAATCATAACGTGTGCAACAGAATCGCTCATTGATTTTATCCTTATTGCCGACCTTTTCTGTCGGCGCTGGGCGCGTTTGACGCGCTATGGAACTAGTTTATTCCGAACAGCCCAAACCGCCGCTTGCGTGCGATCGCTTACGTCGAGCTTTCGGAGGATGTTTTGTACGTGTTCTTTTACCGTGTCTAAGCTCAATTGGAGCGAAGACGCTATTTCTTTATTGCTCAGCCCCGTCGCGATATGCCGAAGAACTTGCGTCTCCCGTTCCGTCATCGGGTTGAGCGGATCGACGGCGCGTCTGCGCAAATGAGCGGAGGCTCTTCTGAGCTCTCCGGCGTTCGCTCCAAAAGCTTCGATTCGATCCGGCGCTTCGACAAGCGCGTCGTAATCTTCGTACGTCGGGCTGTATTCGCTCGTCGCGATATTGCGAACGACGCGCAACAATTCCGCGCGCGGCGTCGACTTGAGCAGGTAGGAGTCCGCCCCCGAGGCCAGCGCGCGCGCCAGAAACGGCTGTCGTTCTTCCGACGTGAAAAAGACGATTCGTTTATCGAAGCGTTCGGCGCGCAACGTCGCGACGACGTCGAATCCCGATCGGTCCTGGAAACGAACGTCGAGCAGAAGCGCGTCGGGCCAGACGGCGAGCGTCTTTTCGATCGCCTGTTCCGCCGTTTGAGCTTCGTCGACTATTTGGACGTCGACGTCGGCGAAGAAAGAAAAAAGCCCCGCGCGAACCACGGGCTGCGGATCGGCTACGATAAGGCGAATTGGCATGAGCTTTTTCTTTCAACGTCTAATTATTGAGTCGCAAAACGAAGACGCGCGCGCGACCCCCGATGCGACAAACCTATTTTACCAGCCAATTTTGGACGCGTCAAGTTTTTTTTAGCGCCAACGCCAATTTCGACGAGAAACGCGCCTTTTTTTTCTAAAACGCGGCGTCGACTCGTCGATAAAAAAACGCCGAACGCGTTCGAACAATTTGTCGACGCGTTCGGCGCGAGGTCGGTTAACTAACGAGGTCGGCGGCTACTTTTCCGGATCGATATTGTAGATCTGTCCGTTGTAATTGAGCGTAACCGGCTCGGTGAACACGAGATACTGCGAGAAGTTCTGTCCGTTCTCCGCAACCGCCTTGAAATACTCGTCGCTGAATTGCGAGAGGACGATCGGCTTTTGCGACTGTTCCATTTTTTCGTCGATCGACGCGTCGACCCAACGGCCGTCTTTTAAATAAAACGTCTTTCCGGCGATATTTCTCATCGTTTCTCGCGGGGATCGCGCCGCCCCGGAGTCGGAGCTCACGTGTCTGATCCCCGAATTACTGAACGAAAGACGCGGCGCGGCCGCTTTTTGCGCGAGCGAACGACTTCCGGACGCCGCCATGCCTACGCCTCCGCCCATGCCGCCGCCCATTCCGCCCGCGGGCGGGGCGGACATGGCGACCGCCTCTTCCGCCGCGTAGTCCGCCGAATCGGCGACGTTCATTTGATTGCGGGAGAACTGTTTAAACGAACGCTGCGCAAAACCGGACGAGTTGGACGTTTGCGACGCCATCGCGTCGAAGTTGGAGGCGGCGAGTCTGTTGTTGGACGCGTCGTTCAGGGCGACGGAGTCGTCGGCGAGGAACGACGTGTACGGCGTGAGTATACCGTGTTCTTTGGCGAGTTTAAGCAGTTCGTCCATAAGCTCCTGATTCATGCCGTTAAGGTCGAGTTGGTCGATAATCTCGCCGACACGCCGCGCCGCCCAGAGTCGTTCGACGTAAGCGTAGGAAGAATCGGAACTTTTTTCGATCAGAGAACCGTCGAAATCAAATTGAACGTCTTTGTCGCCGATTTTGCCTTTGGCGGAGATCGTAATATCGCCCGACGCGGAATAACGGCCGACAAGAACGATTTGTTCGCCCGCGAAGACGTCCGTCGGTTCGGACGGATAGACGAGGTTCGTGAAGTATTTTTTATCCGGCTCGTTTTTCATCGCGAATTCGAAGGAGACTTCGGAGAAGATCGGATCTTCGATATGTCCGTACAACTTCGAAACGGCGTCTTCAATTTTTTCGTCCGGCTTGACGTATTCGCCCTGGCCTCTCCCGTCTCTGACGAAGCGGTCGAGCAGTCTGGAGTTGACGTCGTATCCGACGCCGAACGTGCACACGCGCGCCTTCGCTTTATTGCTGTCGCGCGCGATTTGCGCGAGTTTCATCTCGTTGCATTCGTTGACGGTCGGCTCGCCGTCGCTGAGCATGAGAAGGTATTTCGGATTGGAACCGTCGTCCTTGTCGAACATCGCCGTCGCGACTTTGAGCGCGTCTTCGATGTTCGTGCCCCCGCGCGCTCGAACCGAGCTGACAAACGCAAGCGCGTCGGCGCGCGTTTCCGCCGAGCAGACCTGGAGTTCCGGCTTGTAAGAAGTCGCTTCGTTGCTGAAAAGAACGATCGCGAATTTGTCGCCGTCCCGGAGACGTTCCAGCACGAATTTGAGCGAATCGCGCGCCTGATTGATCTTTTCGCCCGACATGCTTCCGGAGACGTCGAGCGCGAAAACGATCGTTTTCGGAAGAGGCTGACTCTCTTCGTTCGCGATTTTAGGAGCGGCGAGCAGGAGGAAATACCCGTCCTCCGAATCGTTGGGACGGTACGACTGAACTTTTGCGGCCAAATCGTCCGCGCTCTGATCGAAGAAAATTCGGAAATCGTTGACGGGGACTTTGTTTTCCAGCGAATAAGTCGCTTTGATCACGTTTGCCCCGTTGCGTTCGATTTTAAGGTCGTACGTCGGCGAATAGACGTTCTTAATTTCCGAATCTCCGACGATCGTCACGGAAAACGTCGTCTTTTCGACCGGCTTGCTCGTGTATTTGGCGCAACTCAGCGGGAAGAGGAAGTCGGTCAGTCCGGAGCTCGTACGCAGAATTTGCGAGTAGCTGATCGAAACGGTTCGCGACTCGCCCGCGGGAATCGGAAAGACGCTTGTCTGGAACATGCCCGTTCCGATCCATTCGAGCAGAGCGGGGTCTTTGTTCTTTCTGACGATCGCTTCGTAAGTTTCGCGCGCTTCTTTCGCGCCGAGCAATTTCGCGGGGTATTCTTTGCCGTTGACGAGCAACGTCATGGAGTCGATGGCGCCGTCGTAGGGCAGAGGAAAGACGAACGACGATTCAATCGTAGAGGAACCTTCGTTTTTAAACGTTTGCGAGACGTCGACTTTGGCGACGGAATTGTTGATCGTCGCGTCGACGTCAAGCGATTCGATTTTGTAAGGAATCGGCTCGGGCGCGGGCGTCGGCATGGGAACCGGGCGAACAATCCAGCGCGGAAGGGGGCGAGGATTAATCGGCTCGATTAAAAAGCCCTGCGCGGAAGCAAACTGAGGAACCAAAGCCGTCAGCGCGAGCAAAAAACTTGCGGAGACGAGAAGTCTGCGCAAACGAGAGACAAAAAAGTTGGCGCTCATAGTTATTCTCCTAACGGTAAAAGCCGGATAAGCGTCTTATCGCCGAGCCGGGGACCGACCCCGATCGTGTTGCGAACCCGAGAGAACGCGACGCGCGGCGCTACCGTAATAGTATCCGGAAACGCGTTTGTCTTTCAAGTTTTTTTGAGAAAAACAAGAATTTTTTAAAAAAGTTAGCTTGAGCTAATTTTTCTACTTGAAAAACTCAAAAATGAAAGTATGATGGTAGTCGTTGGCGGGAAGCTTATAAGAAAAGCTTAACGTTAACGCTCCGTTTGCGGCGTTCGCATTAACGGGTCGATTCTTTCTTGCGCTCTCAATTCGGGAAAGGGCGAACGTCTCCTATTCGTCCTTTCCCGAATGAGAATTTGGGACAGACGACGTCGAGCGTAACGGCGCCGGGCGGAACGATAAAAAAGGTCTGCGGAAAGCAGACGTTTTTTTTGACAATAAAGTTAGATTAATCTAATTAACTGCGTTTCTATATAAATTCAACGTTTAAGACAAAAAAGAGCGTTACGATGAAAAAAGCAATAGTTGAGGCGAAACGTCGCGATTGCGCAAATTCCCTTAAAGACGTCGGACGGTCGGGCTTTACGCTGGTGGAATTGTTGGTCGTTATCGCGATTATCGGCATTCTAATCGGCTTGTTGCTTCCGGCCGTTCAGGCGGCGCGCGAGGCGGCTCGACGCATGCAGTGTTCCAACAATTTGAAACAGTACGGCCTTGCGATTCACAACTATTTGAGCGCCAACGCCGAGAATCTTCCTCCGATGGCGGAAGCGTCGGCGAACGCGTTTTCAGTTCAGGCGCGTCTGTTTCCTTATATGGAAGCGTCCAATATCTCCAATTTAATCGACTACTCTCAGCCCGTTTATAAAACGGTCGGGATGGGCAACCTGGTTATCTACAATCATTTATACGAAGCGTTGACGACCAAAGCCGGTTTTCTCGCCTGTCCGAGCGATCCTCAGTCCGATAAAAAGCTGCCGGGCACGTTCCAGATTTTCACCGACGCGGCTAATACGACGCCGGAGATCGGTCAATTCTACCCGAGCAGCTATTGCGTTTGCACCGGCGATTCCGCGACCAAAATCGGCACAAGAGTCGACGGGACCCTTAAGACGAGCGGTCTTTTCTATTACGGCGCGAAGCCGACTCTGGCCAGTATTGTCGACGGGACCTCGAACACGTTGGCGATGGCTGAATCGGCGATTGGACCGGGCTCCTCGTCGACAATTACCGCGACCTATGAAGAGATGAAAACGCGGCGCGTCGAGTTCAAACAATATATTATGATGCTCGGTTCTTTCGACCAATTAAAGGCGAAGACGCCCGAGGAAGTCGAATCGATCGAACGCGGGCTCGGTTCTCGAACATGGTATACGAACCGTTGCGTAACCTGGCTTTCCGGAACGCCCGCGTACACGGCTTTTGACGCGACGCTCGGTCCGAACTCTTCCGCCGCGACCGCGTACTACATGAATTACGGGTTTTACGACGCGCGAAGCTACCATTCCGGGGGCGTGAACGCGCTCAACGCGGACGGTTCCGTTCGCTTTGTGTCCGACACGGTCGACGTCGGCGTCTGGCA
>JAEEGL011629361.1_pt1 | contig 12271 bp, 11 predicted proteins | sample 9134231 | NCBI WGS metagenome assembly JAEEGL01 (sample SAMN16246548, study PRJNA631951) | gut metagenome | biome: gut microbiome; feature: rumen; material: fiber-attached | host: Bos | place: Iran: Karaj | collected 2018-10 | reverse complement strand
GTATCACGGTAAATCGTGTCATGAACGACAACCTTTTTCACTTGTTCTTTTTTTGAGTCACAACCGTAATAAACGCTAACGGTTGCCACCAAAAGCATTATGCTAAATATCAACTTCCTCATATACTCGTAATCCGTCATAGCTTTACAAAAAATGATTTGGTTGCAAAAATACACTGTTCTATCATTGTAACCAAACGATTTCGCTCCACAAGGCTTGTGGAAATGCAAATATATTTTGGCTTTTTTAAAGAAAAACAACCGAAAAGTTGTATTATTCAGAATTAAATTGTATCTTTGCAGCCGTAATGAGGATAAAACGATGAAGTTTGAAGAACTAATAAACGGAAAACTCTGGGCTGTTCGAGCAGATGATGACAATTGTCATGAACTGGAAATTCTGCTCGACCATTGGAACGATGTAGTATGGTTAAGAAACTTCTTTCTCAACAATCTGAACGATTTGAACGCTTTCTATCATGTTAGTATTGAAGATGCCATTGAGGATACAATAGAAGATAGTGATAAGATTGAGTCCGTGTTGTTGGAGTTGGGTGAAAGCGATGACCTTGACACCTTATTCAGACCTCTCAACAATAATGAAACTGCAGAGTTAATGCTCCAAAAGGATAAAGCAAGGCTCAAAGATCGGCCTATTCATTCTTCATGGCTTCGAATCTATGCAATCCGTCTTTCTACTGGTGCATACATTATCACAGGAGGAGCCATCAAACTGACATTTAAGATGGAGGAACGCGAACATACTAGAAATGAACTTGAAAAGATAGAAAAAGTTAGAAACTTCCTATTAAATGAGCATATTATCGATGATGACAGCTTTATAGAATATATTGCAGAAATTTAAACGATAACGGGTATGAGTACAATTGAAGAAAGACTGCGTAAACATTCGCCTGAAAGCCCTTCAAAATGGAGGGAAAAAGCCGAATGGCGTCAAAAAAACAAGTCATGGCTACGCTATTCACAATTTGTGGCCATTCGTATGCTTGATCAGATGGCGATTGAAGGACTGACACAGAAAACTCTTGCAGAACGCATGGGTTGTAGCCAGCAGTATGTCTCAAAAATCCTTAAGGGACAAGAGAATCTTTCTCTTGAGACCATCAGCAAGATAGAAGAGGCTCTGTCACTTGAGTTATTTTCCAAGACACTTGAGGTTGCATAATGATACTAAATAAGGTGCTTGATTGAGCACCTTATTTAGTATCATTCTTTCTCTTTTTCCCAGACTACTAACTCGCGAGGCAATGCAATCTTCTTAGCCTCGCCACTTTTACCTATTATTATATATTGGTCCAGTAGTGAAGCATCAACCTCTGCTTGGAATATTGCTCTGATACGAGAACATTTCTCGTTGATAGAATTTAGTAGAGGGTTGGTGACATCCTCAATACTACGAATAGCTCTTTCCGTTAGTCCCAAAGGTTTTATCTTCTGATAGATGTCTGCAAGTTCTTTCCTGTAATCAGGCAGACACTTGAATGCAATACCCTCAGGATGATTCAAGAACAATAAATAAACAGCCTTCACGATAGGCTCCATCTTGACTTCCTTGTTATAGTCAGAAAGAATGACTGTACTATCCTTCTTGATGGTCAGTTTGCTAAGAACAATTTGGTTCTTTAGTTTTTCCTCCCGGAAGCCCAAACGTTTGATGGTCTTTACGCATCGTTTGCCCTCATAGTATTTGTCTAACACGTCATTGAAGATGTCGTTGGGCGATACAAGATCAAACAACGTCATACAAGACTGTACTTTAAGCACATCTGGGAAGCCAAGAATGTTATATGCAGACGGATTCAGGCACTCTAATAAGGCTTTAGTTATATCCCTCAATCGTTTTCCTAATACCGGATGTTCCAAATATGCTTTTGCTTCATCTTTGCCGCTTATGCCATAGAACTCAGAATTATAGCTATGCCCTAAACCCTTTATTTGAGGAAACACATACCATATCCAATGCCCACGTTTATGTCCTTCTTTTATTTCACTTAAAGCTTCTGAATAGGTTGCCCACCCAGAATCCTGTGCTTTTATGAAACGCTCCAAGTCGTAATCTACCTCTCCACCCTTTAGAGCATCAACAAAACTCTTAGGTAGACTTACGTTCTTCAGTTCTAAAGCATCCTTGAAGAACTGAGCCATTTCCTCATCGTGGTATCCAGCAATACCACAACCCACACGAGTAACAAAGAAGAACAAATCAGTATGCTCTTTTGCAAAGGCAATGAATCTATCCACAGCATCCTTCACCTCATTGTCTTTTCTTACATCTTTGCCAAAGTCTACAGGAATAGCATAACTCTGACCTTGTAATCCTTCTGCTTGACCCCAAACAGCGCCAAACTTCTTACGTGCAGTACCAGAGGCTCCACCTGTATGATAACCTAAAGTATTGCTGCCAAACACGAATATCTGTTTGGGCAACAAACTGTCTATGTAATCTGGGGTAAAACCCATATAATCCTTCTCTTCCATATTGCTACATGATTACAAGTGAATAATCGTCATGACCTATGAATCCCCATCTTTTCTGGCGTCCAATATGCAATTTCAATTGTTTTGGATATTTGCAATTCTCCAGTTTCTGTATTACAACTTTTGTAAAATCTATTTTCCTTAAGCGCATAGCGGACTTTATAAAATTGCTATTCTTCGTTTGGGCATCTATCGCTTCTATTAATTCTTCACCATACCAATCCCTATGCGTCACCTCGTACATCATTAATATGTAATGCGCCAAAGTATCACTGGCGGCAAAGACAATACAATCATCATCGACTTTGAACTGTCCTGTTCTAAATCCTTTTTCATCCAATGGGTCTTTGCAATTAATCAGATAAGGCGGATTGTTGAAATCCACAAGTCGTGTAAATGAATGTTGTAGTTCTCCAGTTCTCTTGTTATAACAGAAAACCACGCTATCACCATAACTTATCCACTTACCATTCTTCCATACAGAAACCAATGTCGCAAAAGAACCTTCATCATAGAACTTATTCAAGAACAGTCCACCAATCTTTTTTGCCTCTTTCTCACAATCGTTATAGAATGGTTCCCATATCCCATCTATCCATTCGTCAAATTCCTTATAGTTCTTAATGGGTTTATCCGGCAAATGATTCACCAGATATTGTGACCAACGCTCTGCAAAAACGCCTCCACCACCAGCACCATCAGATACTGCTATTACATTATCTTTTGCAATAGCAGCATCTTCATTGACAATGCCGTCCTCGAACTTTGCTAATGATATTGCTCTCATTTATTCGGGTTTATATTGTTTGTTGGTGTACCAATATCCATTAATTGAATCAGCGTCGACATATCTGTATTTGTGGCCATTGCAACATGTCTTGCATTCACAGAGTCACCTCTAATGTCTGATATTGCTTGATTATATCGTGTGGGAAGAAGGCTTGACATATCATATAATAGCTCAGAATACTTGTCATCTTTTAGCTCTTCTTTCCCTATTGGCAACAATACTTGCTCAAGATTATTGGGAGTAATGTGGATATTCCAAAGTAATACGTTACCATCGTTAGTAAACATCGCTTTCAGTTCGTTGGCTTGTTGAACTACTTGTTCTCTGGTAACCTGTGTGAATTGTCCATCAGTAATGTTTATAATGGTAGGGGGATAGCAGTCTTTATCATGGTGTTCTTTCATCCAGTGGTCAAGAAGTATCTTTGCTTTATCTAATGCTTTATGAACATGAGTCCAATTCCCGTCACATCTGGCCTCTAACCATTGCACTTTCTCAATCTCTTTTGTCATCACTCCTTTCCTTGTACGTTTTTCTTCTTTTACTGTAATCTTCTTGAATGGATTATTCTTTAGCTCTTCTGGAGACACGAAGTCACGACCAGCCAATACGCCATTCCATCCGCTGTACACCTCGTGTCCATAACCAATAATGGCAATATCGTAGTAATGCCTTACCTCTGTTGTTTTGATACAGCGATATACTAATTCGTTTATTTGATTGTTCACAATCCTTGCAACAGCTTCTGCCAACGACATCTGTTCACCGTTAAGAGTAGTCATACGCTTCATAGAAACAGACTGATCTACTAAGAATATAAAGGCCGTAGGTGTATTTCTGGTAATCTGGGCCGTATATGGATTCTTGATTTGTAGAGCCTTTGGCTTAGACGGAATAGGAATACCAAAGTTCCCAATATTCTTGATATACTCCAACGGAATGAAGTTCTTTATCAACACCTCTGCCTGAAAGTAAGGCTGTTCCTCCTCAGGCAGATCAAAATGGGTACGAACCTTTACCGACTGGAAATGAATCTGTTTAAAGTCCGAAAGTGTCGGACCAATAATCGGTTTGATGGTATGTTTTGCAGCATTCAGATTAGCATACTGAGTCTCACTCCAATAAATCACCTCTGGATCTATCTCCAATATGACAGGATTGGATATTCGTCCATCTTTCATGGCTACATACATCATTGGATGTTGTGTCGTGAAACTCACTCGCACGTAGTCCTCAAGATTCCGTCCACTATCCAATTGCCTCGAAACCGGACTGCCACCAGGCTTGTTAATCTTAATGCCCTTGCGCTCACAATCCATCCATGAATACAGTCCACCATTGTTGATGATTGATTCCAAATTATCTCTATCCGTAAAGTGATACAGCTTTACAATCTTGTGCTCATCAAGCACAGCCTTAAACTCCTGCCAATTACTTTTCTTCTCCATATTCATTAAACAGATTAAGTTCTACATTATTGTCTTTTCCGTATGGATAAATTCCTTCCACGTATGCCTTTATTAGCGAAGCGTGCGACAGAGGCTTTTTCGCATTCTCCACGTCAGCATTCGTATCATAGTCCAGCAAAACAATGGTCTTTGTCTTGCTTGCTTCTCTCAGTCGCTCAATGATATCTGCCACCTTGTTTTCTAACACCCATCTATAAGTAGGTATATAGATTTGCTTTCGGGCTTCAATATAACCAAGCAATTCTGTTCCATTTACGCCTTTTCGATGGCCTAAAGGTTTCCCAAATCGTCTGACTGTCCGTTTGATATTCTTCATGGTGTCATTCTTAAACATCTCGACATCCACATCACAACTCTCAAAAACCTTCAGCCCTTGCCAAATAGCTTCAACACAAGTAGCAGTATAGCCTTCACTGAATGGAACAGGAATACCATAGTGAGGATAGAAGGGACTCAACTTAACGAGCCCATCCTTCGCCCCACTCGTCACGTCTGCCAGTATCGCATCTGGATATTGTTTCAATATCGTTGCTGGCTTCTTACGTTTTGATTCAATAATAATCATAGTCTTATTAATACAACCCAGCGACCTTCTTTTCTACCACCTTCACGTACAAGAGCCCCCATTCCCTGAAGCAATGCTATTTCACGTTTGATGGTCTTTTCTGAAACCTTCATCTTTTGGGTCATTTCTTGAATGGTTATAGTGTTATTGGCATTCATCTCTTTCAGCATAAGCATCTGACGCTCAGAGATTTCATTTGGGGCACCTTTTGGGTCATCTTTTGGGTCATTAAGAACCTTTTGCAAATTGCTCACATTATTTCTTTGGAATGTCACCTTGACACCACCATCCACAGACTCTATCTTCGGCATAGGCAAACCCACACCCTCAAAGCCGTCACGGATTTTCTTGTAACCACGTCCCCAAGATTCAATAAATCCAGCCTTAAAGAACGCATAGGCGATATTCTTATTTCTAGGTTTAGAGGAGTGTTGATTTAGCAATGTTTCGGGTGTATAACCCATTGGCAACTCACCTTCATTCCACACTTCACAATAATCATCCCATACACGCATTTGAATATGAACACCCGTATAATCCTTATGACAGATTGAATTGTAGAGTATTTCTCGTAGAGCATCCTCTGGCACTTCGAGTGTTTCTATTCGCTGCATGCCTTCATAATGTATGGGAGAGGTGAAGTACTTTGTTCTCAATATTTCCACCACTCGATCTGTCATCTGCAAAATATTACCTTCTACTACATCTTGTGTAACCAAGTCTGCCTCATCTTTTCTAAACCGGCCAATTCTGAACTCCACACATGTAAAAAACCGCATAGGATTCTTGGCAAATAGTAGCAATGCTGCATTCTTTAGTTTGCCGTCTTCACTGACTAAGTGCAGGTTTTCCAAAACTGACTGCGTGGAAGCATCTGCCTCTTCCTCATTAATACGACCTGCCTTGATGCCTTTACGTAAGAAATAGTCAATTGCGCTCCGATCCAAATCATCAATAGTGGCAAATTCATTGGTAATTTCATCCCACGATCGTCCCATCTTCTTCAATATGAACTGCTGAAGTGCTGGTCCACGAAGCTCCTGCATGGTGCTACCTGAACGATAATAGTACTTGCCTTTATAGTTGATGGGGATATTACAGGGTTCAATCTCCACTTCGATATATTCAAGTCCATCCTGTTCATGCAAATTCACATCCGCCACAATACCCATCGTAGTGACAATCTTATTGGGGATGTCTTCCATCAGCCTATCTACGTTTTCGAGGCCAACGATCTCATGATCATCATTCACACCGAAATACATCACCGCCCCTTGTGCATTTGCAAATCCACAAATCCACGCTAAATATTTATCATGCCAACTCTCTTTATATTCAATATTCTGGCATTCCTTCGGTTTCATTTTTACCATATTTTATTCTTTTGCCTACAAAGTTATACAAAATATTTAAATTACAAAAACTAAGGAGTTAAAATGAAGAAACTAGAAATCCTATTCCAACGTTCAACATTCATAGCATCCTCAATTTTCTTAAACATAAGTTCTCCAGTACCTTCAAGTGTAAACATTTCCTTTGCTATGGAAAGTCCTTGCTCATCAGCCCTTTTATACCAATAGTAAGCTAGTTTTCTATCTTTCATTACGCCATTACCATGATAATAACAATTACCAAGATTAAACTGAGCAACATCTAAACCTTTCTGTGCTGCATTTTTAAACCAATATGCTGCTTTCTCCATATCTTTTTCAACAAAGAAGCCATAAGCATAGCAAACTCCAAGTCCATTTTGTCCATAAGGATATAAGGACAATTGGCGAAATACAATATATGCATTCTTGTATCTTTTTTCTTCTATCATAGAACATGCTTCATTATAAATCTTAATAATATCATTGGCTGATGCATCCTTAATTATGTTTGCATTTATTTGAGGCTCTTCTTTTCTTATATTAGGCTTTGATAAAACAAACATATTAGAAGACAACACTTCCAGTTCCTTTTGTGACAAGACAATAAAGAATATCCCTAATAGACTACAAAGTTCATTGTCAGGCAAAAGACACATTAACTCTCGCAAAACCTTACTTACCTTTAAATCTCTATAATCAGATTCATTTAACAACAAGCCACATTCACCTGTACAATCATTGAATAGACCAGGTTTAAGGGCAATTGCTTTTAATGACAAACAAATTGTGGCTAAAGGAAAGTCATCAATATGCCTGTCAAAGTCATCTATTGTACGCTGTGGATGTCGATAATTGGGGCTACCTAATTCTCTGGCCTTTTGACCCTTCATTGCAGGAACATACATTCCATCATAGTCAACTAAAATGATAGAACCGTCTTCTTTTACCAATATATTATCTGGCTTCAAATCCCCATGAGCAAAAGGTTGAGTAAGCAACCACGTTGCTAATTTGCCAAACCTGAAAGCTAACATTTCTAAAACATATTGATTATTTATATTCTTCTGAATATACTTGTCCATTGGGATGCCATCAACCCAATCCATCAATAATACAGGGAACTCCGTTTCCGTTGTTTGGTCTGTATCAACGAACAATTCTTTTTCCAAGAATCTAATTGGTATGAGATAGTTTGATGAAACACATTCCAGTTCATCCGCTATCAGCTTATAACTCTCATTCCGGCCTTCCTGCTCCTTAGTGAAGCACTTCACTGCATAGAGTTTTCCATATCGTTCGTCTTTCATTTTAAAGACAACAGAGAAACCTCCTGCACTCATAACAGGCAGTCCGTCATCATCCAATACCGGTCTTAGATAACTCAGTTCCTCAAAGTTATCCTCTGCCAACTTGATGGCTTCAATATATTCTGATATTAGTGGATAGTTCATACGATTAAATTATTCGTCTTTTAGTCTGGCAAGGGGTTCACGAAACTCTCTTATTAGTTCATATTCGGGCTCTGCATCTTTAAAAAACACATCCGAATCAATACCATTTTTAGCAGTCAATCCTGTAGCTTGTAATACCGACTTAATTGCTTTTGGATTGACTTGTCTTTTCCATCCTGGAAAACCTATTTGGAGTACTCTCTCTCTCTTGTTATATTTAATCCATCTAAATCTAACAATCTGTTTGTTACGATATACATTAATATGATTGTCATTGGGATTATCAAGCCACACCCCGAATTGTTTTAGCCTACGGTTAAATTCTGCATAAGTAATTGTATATACTCTTCTGCTAGTTGGTCTTGTATATTTTTTTATTTTATCTGCAATAAAGTTGACTTCCGAATCATCTTTTCCTTCGTAATATTTAAAATTGCAATATTCATTCAAACTATTTGAAGCTATTCGAATAATTAAATTCTCCAAATGGGTTTGTTCATATGCCATCTGTAAATCATTCTTGTGAAAAAATAGGAGTAAAGACAATAATGCAGTACGTTTATTACCATCTTCGAACGCATGATTTTTTGTTATTCCATATAATAGTGTTGCCATTCTATGATAATCATCTTGCCATTTTTGTATTCCTCCAAATTCTACTTCTTGCCTATTTACTGCAGAAGACAACAGATTATAGTTTTTGACACCATATACTATCTCGTCGCCTTCTGAAAGAAAATAATCTGATACAATATAGTGAGCCTTCAAAACATCATACTCACTTAACCCTCCACATAAAGTTTCTTTTCGCGGATTGTACAACCTCACAGATCTTTCAAAATCATCTTGTATATCTTTTCTCAAATTCATGGGTCCATTATCTTTTTAGAATTCTGTTATCAATATTTATATATAATTTGCATCCAATATACTGATATGAGCGAGAAGATTAAAATTGTCTTCTATAGTTAAAATAATAGCTCATCAGAATCATGCATAGAGTTGATTATTGTTTTATTTATTGTGTCAGATATTGATTGAGAGTATCTTGAATTTCTTTATTGAACTCAAAATCTTTAAGACGATGTAACTTATATTTCTCTCTAAAGATATCAAAAACGCGCCTCACTTTAATATCAAAATCCCTTACTCTCATTGTATTATAATTATTATTGAGGATAAGTCCCCTATTATTGAAAAACGCATTTACTTCTATTGAGTATTCCCCAATATTGAAGATGTATATTCTTGTGGTATCATTGTCTGTGTATCCTCCCCCTCCCCATCTTCCTGAGTATTGTTCAAACATCTCAAGCATACTTTCTATTCCGAGAAATGGATGATTTGTATTTGAGCCAAATGGAATAATTATATCAATGTCATGTGGAATATAATTAGTGGGAGAGAAACCATATAAATATAGTCCTAGTGTACCTGTAAGAATGTATTCTATACCATTAGCACTCATAAGGTCGTTTAAATCATTTAATGCATCTATAATTGTTTCAATAGGTATAGACATCAATTTGTTGCAGTTTATAGTTGGAGATTTACTCAACTTACCAGTACCATTAATATAATATAACTCTTCAGGACCACATGGATATGGCTTATTCATACTAGGAAGATAGAATTGAAACATCCTATGGCACAGAGACTTAAAAATAGCAACAATTGTATTTGTTGCAGAATCGTTTTCTAATATGATAAAATCAAATATAATATGATTATCGATAACCAAATAGTCCTCCATAGAAAACAACAACCTATCTGGAGCTCCATAATCATTCAATAATTGGGGATTATGTGATATTGCCTTCAAAGAAAGAAGAATTGACAAAAGTGGAAAATCATCAATATGTTCATCGAAATCATCTTCCGTTCTCTGTGGATGACGGAAATCGGGAGAACCGAGTTCACGAGCCTTTTGGCCTTTCATGGCAGGTACGTACATTCCATCATAATCAACAAGTACGAGAGTACCGTCTTCACGAACTAAGATGTTGTCTGGCTTTAGATCTCCATGAGCAAAGGGCTGTGGAATGAGCCATTGGGCCAACAGACTGAAACGATATGCCAACATTTCCAGAGCATACTTGTCTTCAAGATTCTCACGCAGATATTTGTCAAGCGTCTTGCCTTCCACCCAGTCCATCAGCAGTACGGGAAACTCTGTTTCCACTGTCTGATCTGTATCCACAAACAAGTCTTTCTCCAAATATCGGAAATAGACAATATAGGGTGACGAAACATTTTCCAATTCCTTGGTTATTTCTCGATATGCCTCATCACGTCCTTCTTGCTCCTTTGTGAAGCACTTCACAGCATAAAACTTCCCACTCTGCTCGTCTTTCATCTTAAAGACAACAGAGAAACCTCCTGCACTCATAACAGGCAGCCCGTCATCATCCAATACCGGTCTTAGATAACTCAATTCCTCAAAGTTATCTTCTGCCGACTTAATGGACTCTAAATATTCCGAAATTAAAGGATAGTTCATAGGGCTTTACTTATTGGACGCTACAAAGATACAACTTTTTCCTAAAAAGAAAAGGAATTCTGATAAAAATATGTTTCCACAAGCCTTGTGGTACTATTATTATATCATATTGCTTTTGAGTTAACCATCTCGTCAAACCGTTCGCTCACCTCCACCATCCAATCTGGAAGCATTTTCAAGGCCTGGTATATTAGGAAATCGGGCATCTTCTTGTAATAGGCGTAGGCCATTGGGCCAGCTATTGCGGCAAGAGTATCAGCATCGCCACCAAGGGAAATTGCGAGTTTGATGCAGTCAACATAGTCTTTTGACTCCAAGAAACAGATTATGGCTGGGCCTACGGTGCCTGTACAGGTAGAGTTAAAGGTATAAGAGTCGTGAAAGTCTGCATATTTCTTGTCTGACCAATCAGGATAGTATTTGTCAAGGATTTGTTTGCGGATGAAATCCTTATCTTTACCGTTTTTGGGGTGGAAGATAGCGAGAGCTGTGGCTTCTGCTCCTTTAAATCCTTCGGGATGGTTGTGAGTGGGAGCTGCCGTTTCATGCGCCATGCGAATACATTCTTCTTCTGTTTTGGCTAGCCATCCTGCAGAGGAACAACGCATAGCGGATCCATTGCCCAAACTGCGATAAGGCTGAGGCTTATGACTGGCCATCCAGAGTTTGAACTTACTGCCGAAGCCTGCATCACGATGTTCGTTGGCGCATTTCCAGAGATTCATCGTCATATCAAGGTAATCAATGAAGGCTTCAGCACAGGCAAAGGTCAGCACAGTATCATCAGTGAAGTGTGCCCTACTGCTGAACATCTTCACCTTATTATAATCTTTGATACGGTGCGCTCTACCTTCGTAAGCACTTCCCGCTATATCGCCAATCGCCTCGCTAATCAGGTAATTTTTCATAGGCCTTTAATTATTGGATAGTGCAAAGATACAACTTTTTTGTAAAACAAGCAAGACTGAGGGGTTTTATTTTTTTTCACAAGGCTTGCGAAGGTAAAGCAGATTTCTATCGCTGCAAGGGAATCACCATTACGAACGGTTGGAATATTTCGGTGCAGTCCTTTTCCCCGTGGATGCCCCTCTCTGACTGCCTGCTGATGGTATAAAGAAAAAAGTAGGTGACACCTCTTACACCTGGCACTTAACTGCTTGAAAATCAGTGGCTGTTTTCGGAAGCCATGTCGCACCAAAGGTGACACCAAAGGTGACACCAAGGAATAATGGCCGGCCGTGAAACATTTGCGAGAGGCCGTGAGATTTTTCTGAGAGGCCGTGAGATTTTTGCGAATGGCCGTGAAATTTTCGGCTTTGTCGTGAAACATTTTCGGAGTGGTTGGGGCGACACTTGGTGCGGGTATTGGTGTGGGTATTGGTGTGGGTATATAGTGCTCTAACCTGCTGATAATCAGGCTTGGTGTAAGAGGTGTCACCAAATTTCGGTTTTGTGTAAGGATAAGCCCCAAGGGAGGGATAGTAACAGGGCGACATAGGACGCCAATGCTATGTGCGGTTTGTATCTCCGGAACGTACCAACTTATTCTTTATCTCGGAAGTGAGTATTTTAGTCTGAGTCAGGGACAAGAAGAGAGGAGTGCTGTACGTGTTTCTGTGCATCGG
>JAEEGL010077491.1_pt1 | contig 12271 bp, 6 predicted proteins | sample 9134231 | NCBI WGS metagenome assembly JAEEGL01 (sample SAMN16246548, study PRJNA631951) | gut metagenome | biome: gut microbiome; feature: rumen; material: fiber-attached | host: Bos | place: Iran: Karaj | collected 2018-10 | reverse complement strand
GCGTCGTTCCTCCCAAGGATGTCGACGTCATCCTCGTAGCTCCCAAGGGCAGCGGCACCAGCCTCCGCACGATGTTCTGCGAGGGTCGCGGTCTGAACTGCTCTTACGCCGTTTATCAGGATGCCTCTGGCAAGGCCGAGGAGAAGACCATCGCCTTCGGTATCGGCATTGGCGCAGGCTATTTGTTCAAGACCACCTTCCAGCGCGAGGCTACCTCTGACCTCACCGGTGAGCGCGGCTCGCTGATGGGTGCTATTCAGGGTCTGTTGCTGGCTCAGTACGAAGTGCTGCGTGAGCACGGTCACTCTCCCTCGGAAGCTTTCAACGAGACAGTTGAGGAACTGACACAGAGCCTTGGCCCGCTCTTCGGCGCTAAGGGTATGGACTGGATGTATGCTAACTGCTCTACCACCGCTCAGCGTGGTGCCCTCGACTGGGCTCCTCGTTTCCACGATGCCATCAAGCCTGTGATGGAGTGGCTCTACTACTCTGTTCAGACAGGCAACGAGGCTCAGATTAGCATCGACTCCAACTCTAAGCCCGACTATCGTGCCGGTCTTGAGAAGGAACTGGAGGCTATGCGCAATCAGGAGATGTGGCGCGCAGGTGCAGTCGTTCGTCAGCTGCGTCCCGAGAACAGCCAGGATTAAAGCAAATGGCGTTTCGAGTGTGTCGAGCGTTTCTGACGCTCGAAGTCTCGATATTTCTTGAGCAAACATACTTTAAACCAAAAATTGATTTGAAGAAAGGATTGCTGGCACTTTCACCGCTACTGGTGTTTATCATCTTATATTTAGTCACGAGCATTATAGCCCGTGACTTTTATAAGGTACCTATCACCGTGGCCTTCATTGTGTCGAGCATCTATGCCATCGCCATCACGCGAGGTAAACTCCGGAGGCGGGTCAACGTGTTCAGTCGTGGCGCAGGCACTCCTGAGATGATGCTCATGATCTGGATCTTTGTGCTGGCGGGTGCCTTTGCCCATTCAGCCAAGGTCATGGGTTCCATCGATGCCACCGTCTCGCTCACTCTCTCCCTCCTACCCTCGCAGATGCTGCTGGCAGGACTCTTTTTGGCAGCCTGCTTCATCTCGCTCTCTATCGGTACAAGCGTGGGCACCATCGTGGCGCTCACGCCCATTGCCGCAGGTGTAGCCACCCAGACAGGAGCTTCAGCAGCAATGCTGACAGCCGTTGTCGTGGGTGGCTCCTTCTTTGGCGACAACCTCTCGTTTATCAGCGACACCACCATTATCGCCACACAGACACAGGGTTGCCAGACCAGCGACAAATTTCGAGTCAACTCGTTCATCGTAGCACCTGCCGCCCTCCTCATCCTGATGGTCTATATCGTGATGGGACAAGGCATCACCGCTCCACCCAGCATCCCTGATGTCGATTTCTGGAAGGTGGTGCCCTATCTCGTGGTACTCATTACCGCCATCTTCGGCCTGAACGTAATGGCGGTGCTTGTGCTGGGAATCTGCCTAACAGGCATCATTGGGCTCTGCAACGGTTCGTTCGACATCTACGGCTGGTTCCAGTCTATGGGTGACGGCATCCTCGGTATGGGCGAGCTCATCATTATTACCCTGATGGCAGGTGGACTGCTCGAGATCATCAAGCACAATGGTGGCATCGACTTCATTATCAGCCTCCTGACGCGCCGCATCCACGGCAAGCGTGGTGCCGAGTTGTCAATAGCTGCGCTGGTCAGTATGGTCAACGTCTGCACAGCCAACAACACGGTGGCTATCATCACCGTGGGCGGCATCGCCCGCAAAATTGGCGAGCGCTACCAGCTCGACCCGCGTAAGTGTGCCTCGCTGCTCGACACCTTCTCCTGCTTCACCCAGGGTCTCATCCCCTACGGTGCCCAGATGCTGATGGCTGCGGGACTGGCCTCACTCAATCCTATTGTCATCATCCCCTATCTCTACTATCCGCTTGCCATCGGAGCTGCAGCCTTACTGGCCATTCTCCTTCGCTATCCGAAACGGTATTCATAAAATATGGACATCACAACGCGCAACTTTTTCCGATTGCTCCGCGCAGGAGCCTTCGGCACAACAGAAGAAATTGAGCCACTCTCGGCTTGGAAGTGGAAACGCCTCTATCAACTTTCGCTCATGCAGGGTGTATCAGCCCTGATGTTCGACGGACTGATGCGCTGCAACGACCAGTTCTTCGTGCAGCTGCCCGACGGACTGAAGGAAGAGTGGCGCAATACAACCCTACAGATTGCCGACAAAAGCCAGTCAGTACACAATCAGCTACCCAAGTTGCTCGACACCTTCTCACGCTTACAGCTGCGCCCAATGCTCACAGGCACTTTCTGCATGAGCCTCAACTACGATAAGCCCATCCATCGTCTCACAGAGAGCATCGACATCTACTTCCCATTTCAGACACAAGGCCGCAAGGCCGACGAATGGGGTGAAGCCAACGGAACGCCCACGAAAAGCAAGGAAAACCACATCTTCAGCTATCGCTGGAACGAGGTCGATGTGAAGCACTATCACCAGCTACTTCGACTCACCAACAAACTTCACAGCCACGCCCTTCAGAACATCATTGAGAAGAGCATCCGTGAGAGCTCACCCACCTTCCTCACTATTGATGACATCCGCATCGAGACGCTCAACCCCACGCTCACAGCGCTGCTCTCGCTACTCAGCATCAGCGTCTTTGTCATCAACGAGGGAGTCCCCCTGATGCTCCTTGTCGATCTGGGAGTCTATCTCAGAAAGGTGGGCGACAAAATAGACTTCGTGCAGTTGCAGGAGTGGATAGACAAGCTCCATCTGGGGCGCATGGCTCAGTTGTCAGCTGTTCTCATGATCAAGCTGTTCAACTTCAGCGAAGACGAACTGCCCTTTATGCGTGCTAAAGGCAGTCAAGACTTGAAGACTGTGATGGAAGAACTCTTCCTCTTGCGCCGCTCCGAACACAATGAGTGGTATTTCCAGCAGGGCAAGGACATCTTCGTCCACACAGCCAATTCCTCGGCCATGTTCTGGCAGGTGCGTCACTCTGCCCGCTATTTCCGCTACTACCCCACCGAGAGTTTCACCAATCTCTTCGCTGCCTTTGCCCACTCCCTCACTCATATTGAGGAATAAGCTTTCTAGCAAGATCGACTGTATTTAACCCAAAATAAGCCTTGGACAAGATGCCCAAGGCTTATTAGTTATTTCAGGACTACACAACGAGTAGCCGCCTAAAATCCACAATCAAATTTCAGATGCTTAATAAAAAGCCTTGCGTGAAACAACCTTGCCATCGGGCTGGGTCATGCGCACGAGGTAGAGACCGCCACGAGCAGGAGTGACCACGCGTTCACCTGAAAGGGTGAAGTATTCGATGCGGAGCGGAGTACCCTGCAATGAAGAGACGGTGCGGATGGCATCGGTACCGCCGAAGTGATACTCGATATAGACAATCACACATTGCTGTTCACCCGTGTTGGTGAAGGTGAAATTGTCGGGCACATTGTTGAGCGTGAACGAGACGGCGTTGGGGTCTTGGCGCGGAGCATCGAGATTGAGCACGGTTGTGGTGGTCTCGGTGTACTCCTGACCTGCCACTTCTTTCCAGTAGCTGGTGCGGTTGGATGAGTTGGTACCCGTAACGCTGAAGAGAGTCACCTTCGTAGCCTTGGCTCCTTCAGGCATGAACACGGTGTTCTGTGCGCCATTGGAGACCTTGATGGGCGTGCGCTCCAGCATTTCATCCTTGTAAGGAATGGTCATCTTGGGCGAATTGCCGCCAGAGGTGTAGGCCTTAGCGAGATTGCCTGTGCAGACGAGCGAGAAGCCTTGTGCCTCGTCGTTCTCAGCACCCACCATCATGTTCATCACACCACTATTGTCATAACTCTTGTTAATCATGTTGCCCCATGCGAGCAGGGCGGTCTTGGTCTCGCTGACAGGATCGGGGTCAACCTGACCTTCGTCAGGGTTACTACCACCTCCCACAACCTTCAGGATACCCTTCGAATAGAGCTCAGAGGTGTCCCATGTCTGTCCCTCGCCAGGAGCGGCAGGCTGAATTTCCTTGAAAGTGCCGGTGACTGTGCCGGTGAAGCACTGGATCTTGTCACCGTCATAAAAGGACTTCTCCATCATAGCCTCGTTGAGCTTCAGAATAGCGCCACTGTTAAGTTTCAGGCCACCACTAAAGGTAAGACCGCGGTCGGTGGCAAGTGTATCGCCTACCTGCAGGAAAGCTCCTGTATTGATCGTGGTAGCAGCAGCCAGCGTGCCCTTACCAGCCAGCGTAGCACCTGAGCGCACGGTTACGGCTCCTGTGCCACTATGTTTACCATTAATAATGAGACGGCCTTTGGTCACGATGGTCGTACCGTTATAGACGTTGGCACCCGTCAGACGCCAATCGCCCGTGCCTTGCTTCTCGATAGAAGTTGTGCCGGGGTGCGAGCCAGCCTGATCATTGTTATTGATTACGCCCTTGAAGGTTTCATTGGTGTTAGCACCACCCACAATCCATGTGCCAGTTCCCTTAGCCTTGACATTGAAGCCAGCAAGATAGCTGCCTGCATCGCCAGAGAGTCCACCCAGATAATAGGTCGATTCGTTCTTGGCACCATTGATAGCGGCGCCCGATTTCAGATATATGGTGGCATTCTTAATACCAACATTATTGCGGATAGCAAACTGACGGTTGGAGCCGTTGTTGCCTCCCTTATCAATAATAAGCTTGCCAGTGAAATTGTCCCAGTTACCCTCGATATATTCACGCAGATAGGTCACCTGCCACTGTAGCGTACCAGTACCTGAGACATTACATTTATTGATATTCCAGAGATCAAAATAGAGAGTTGAGGTCGTGCCGGCTTGAGCTACAATGGGGAAATTGTAGGTCACACTAGCTTCATTTTTACCGACTGTTGAGAACTTTCCGCCAGCCATAACAAGACGAGAGGCGGTACCGATGCCATTGTCTGAGATGTCCTTCGTGGCAAGTTTCACTTCACCACCGCTCACGACAAGGTCGCCGTCGAAACGGAAGAAGTCAGCCTTGTTAACCAGCAGTTGGCCTTCGCCGCCAATCATGAGATTACCCTGCCCCTCGATGCCGCCGTTCATCGTAACCACAGCTGATTTCTGCGCGATGTTCAACTCAGTATCGCTGTAAAGACGAGCTGAGCGGTCGGTAGCCGTCGTGCCACCCGTGTATTGATAGGTGCCACCGTCCATTATCCAGTTCTGGGCAAACTCCTGACTCTTACCCAAACCGCTGGCGATGCCACCATTCTTCAGCGACGAGAATTCATAGATGCCATCGTGCAGCACCGTAGCGCCCTCATACTGCTGGTCGGAAGCAACAGTCAGCGTACCCTTACCAGCTTTGTTCATCGAGGCCGAGCCGCTGATGTAGCCTGCACCGTTGAGGGTGACGTGGGCATCGCTCTTCACCACCACAGCCGTCTTGGGCGTGGCCTCAGAGAGTGTGATTACCTCGTCGGCAGAAGGATTGATGAGCCATTCGCCCTCACCCTCGCCCGTGAAGGTTTCCACATCGATGATGTCCTGCTGTTCAGGACGCGTCTTCACCGTAAGCTCGTCCGTATAGTCCGACTTCTTGTCGGCTTGGAAAGCACAAACGCGTACAAGGTAAGCCTTGGCAGGTTCCAAGTTGGCATTCTCAATAATAAAAGAGGTGGCATTAGCCTGCGTGCGACCCACCTCGACAAAGGCGCCGTCCTTCTGCATTTCCACAATGAAGCCGTCCTCATTGTCGCTATAGTCTGCCCATGAGAGCGTCAGGCTGTTAGGCGTGGACGATGCCAAATTGAGCAGCATCGGAGCGCGCAGGAAGAACTGGCGATCTGCCTTGGTGATGGAGTTGATGTAGTTTTCAATGTTTGCATAGCCGTTGGCAGCGAGAGTCATGGCATCATTCTTCGACTTGTCGGTGCCGTTAGCCTCTTCCCAGTCGTCAGGCATGCCGTCACCATCGGTATCAACACGCTTCGTACCTGCATACATTTTCCAAGTCGTGGGCACACCGATAGGCAGTTCATTCTCGTTGGTAATCAGCTTACCCTGCGTACCAAACGAGAGCACTTCATCGACCATGTAGCAGTCGGCAATATCACGATAAGGAAGCGATGCGCCAACACTCGGTAACAGTTTCTCAATCAGATCTTTAGCAGCAAACTTCTCCAATTCCGGATAAGCATACGGTTGAGCCTGTCTGTCACCACCTCCTGTGCCTGTAAACTCTGTAGGATTATACACGCCGTCACGGTTCTTGTCCTGCCAGTTATCGACACCATAGAAATGAAAGTCGGAGTTTCCACCCGTTAGTGCATCTCCACCCACGGCGGGGCCATTAATGAAGAGGTTGCCTTCAATGTTGACATAGCTCGATCCCTGCGAATCTCCACCCATGTTGTAAGCATAGTTCTTCCAGTTATAGACGATGTTGTTGACATACTGGTTCACGCCCTTCACCTTGAAATTTCGCGTAGAATTGTCAACAAGCAGGATGCGGTAGAGCGTGATATTGTCAGCCTGCATCAATCCGCCAGCTGAGTGCGTCATAAGACCCTGACCTACAATAGAGTTCATGAGCGTGATGTTCTGTGGAGCTGTACCCTTGTTGTCCCAGTTGATGGAAAAGTTCTCATCCTGTCCCCAGGAGAACGAACAGTGGTCGAAGATCATATTCTGGCCATTGGCTATGCCAGCGGCATCCTTGTCCTTCGTACCCACGGCACCCATGCGGAAGCGCATGTAGCGGCAGATGATGTTGTCAGAACCGGAGAACGAGACACCGTCGCCATAGACGGTGATGCCCTCGCCCGGTGCTGTCTGACCTGCCACATAGAGGTTCTTAGCAAAAACCATACGCGAGTTGATACGGATGACACCAGCCACATCGAACACGACGATGCGATTGGGCTGGCTGACGGCATCGCGCAGCGAACCTGTGCCCGAATCATTAAGATTGGTCACATGATACACCTTGCCCGAACGACCGCCCGTAGCAAAACGTCCCCATCCCTGAGCCTCAGGAAAGGCCAACTGCTGAGCATTTACCACCATGCTGCTCATCGACAGCAAGAGGCATGCAATAGAGTTTTTTAATTTCATTTTTCTATTTAATTTTTTGATAGTTTAGTCGATTCTTAAAGCAAAAGGCGACGATCTTCGCAGACGGTCGCCTTTATCTTCAATAGGTATTAGTTCTTTTAAGGTAAAAAGATTGTTTTCAGGATAACGATGCAAAGGTATGTAAAACTTTTGAAGTCTGCAAACTTTTCTTTAAATATTTTTGATAAATTTTGTTGTGTGGGAGCACAATTTTCCCACTTGCATTTTTTTCTCAAAAAACTATCACTTTTTCAGCATTTTTCGAAGAAATTGACAGTCACACCTTCCGTTATCTCAAATCGAGTCGGCAGGAACGGCTGAATGCTCCTCATCGCCACCTTCCCAGTCGCGTTTCACGTTCCAGTTACCGAGACTGTCAGACGAGATACTGTCAGTGGGATCATAATAGAAGCCTAGACACTGGTAGTCGCTGGTCTTGATGAGTGGGTCTTTCGACGGAGCAAAGCGGGCATGATAGCGCTGGAAGCGCTTGTCAGAAAGCACCGCCTGATAGAAGGCGCCGCAGATGGGGAGTGCCGTGCGGCTTCCCTGCCCCAGCTGACCCGTACGGAAGTGGATAGCACGATACTCACCGCCCACCCAGGCACCGCAGACGAGCTTAGGGTTGACGCCCACGAACCACGCATCGGAGTGATTGTTCGACGTGCCCGTCTTGCCGCCAAACTCACAGTCGGCAAAGTTGCGCACGTAACTCCATAGGTTCATGCTCGTGCCGCCTGGCTCACGCATGCCAGCCATCAACATCTGCTGCATGAGGAAGGCCGAACGATAGGGAATGGCCTCCGTCTCCTCATCGGGAACAGTATAAATCACGTTACCGTCACGGTCTTCGATGCGTGTCACCAGCACGTAGGGACGGTACTTGCCGTCGTTGATTACTGTGGCATAAGCATTGACCAGCTCAGCCAGATTGACATCGCTCGATCCCAGCGCCAAGGCGGGTGTCTCATCGAGCTTACTCTTGATGCCCATGTCGTGAGCGGTCTTCGCCACACGGTCGATGCCTACCTCCTGCCCCACCCTCACGGCCACGGAGTTGATGCTCTGGGCAAAAGCGGCCTTGAGATACATATTCGTATTATAGAAATAGCCATTGGCATTGGTGGGTGCCCACGTCACCTCTTTCTTCTGTGCTTCGTCCCACACCTTCATCGAGAAGAAGGCATCCATACGACGGTCGCAGGGCACCAATCCCTGGTTCATGGCCTCGGTATAGACGAAGAGTTTGAAGGTGGACCCCGGCTGGCGCATGGCCGTCACCTTGTCATATTTCCATGTAGAGAAATCAATGTCGCCCACCCAAGCCTTCACGTAGCCCGTCTGGGGTTCCATCGCCATGAAGCCGCAATGCATGAAGTGCTCCATGTAGCGGATGGAGTCCATCGATGACATCTCGGTCTCATAGACGCCATCATAGCTGAACAGCTTCACGGGGTGTGGCAGGTTCATATAGAACCACACGGAGTCGGGCTCGTTGGGAAATCGACGCTCCAATGCCTTGAAACACTTCTGGCGCTTGGCTATGTTCTCGATGAAGTTGGGTATCTCCTGATGGCGTTCATCCTGCCAGGGATTAGTGCGTCCCCAGTGGTCATTGAAGCGCTTCTGCAGTTCCTTCATCTTCGTCCATGCAGCCTCCTCAGCATAGCGCTGGATGCGGGTATCAATGGTGGTATGGATCTTCAGTCCTTCAGTATAGAAGGCATAGGCACGCTCGTCACCATAGTACTCTTTGCACCAGTCTTTCATCCAGTCAGCCAACGCCTCACGGAAGTAGTTAGCATCACCGTCATATGCATTTTCCACGCTGAAGTCGAGCTTCACCTCCTTTGCCGACAGCGAGTCGAGCTGTGCCTGGTCGATGTGCTGATGAGCATGCATCAGCCCCAGCACCGTGTTACGACGCTGCTTGCTGTGGTCGGGATGCAGGCGGGGATTATAATAAGTAGTGGCTTTCAGCATACCCACGAGGATGGCCGCCTGATCAGCTGTCAGATCCTTGGGCGAGATGCCGAAGTAGGTTTTGCAGGCGGTCTTGATGCCGAAGGCATTACTGCCGAAATCCACGGTGTTGGCATACATGGTCAGAATCTCTTCTTTCGAGAAGTTCATCTCCAGTTTGATGGCCGTGATCCATTCCTTGCTCTTCATGATGAGCATCTTCAGACCTGGCACGTTGCCCAGCACGCCAGTAGAATATTCTGTACGCACGCGGAAAAGATTCTTGGCCAGCTGCTGGGTGATGGTAGAGGCGCCACGGGCATCGTGATGAACGACATAATCCTTCAACGCAGCGGCGAAAGCCTGGAAGTCTATGCCGTGATGATGGTAGAAGCGCTCATCCTCGGTATCAATCAGCGCCTGCCAGAACACGATATTGACATCGTCGTAGGCCACAGGCGTGCGATTCTCGCTGAAAAATTTGCCTATCATGACCGAGTCGGCACTATAGATCTCAGATGCCTGGGCGGGACGGGTGTTTTTCACCGTAGTCATGCTTGGTGACTTGCCGAAAAGCCAGAGGAAATTATTATCTACGGCCAGCAGGTAAAGCACAAACATGAGCACCAGCATGAGCAACGTCGATGCTATCTTGACATACCAAGGGCGCCCCTTAAAGAACCACGCCACGCCTTTACCAAAATATACGAAAGGCAGGGCGAGCACTCGGATCACCTGAGCCGTCTTATTCATCAACATACGAAGCATATCATTCATAGAACATAGATATATGATTAATAATCTTTTCTGTTTCATTGGGTGCAAACCACGCCACGTCAGGATCTTTCTTAAACCACGTCAACTGTTTGCGGGCATAGCGGCGGGTATTGCCCTTCAGCCGTTCCACCGCCTCGTCGAGCGACCACGTGCCGTCGAGATAGGCGAACATCTCCTTGTAGCCCACCGTATTCAGGGCGTTCAACTCGCGTCGCGGATAGAGCCGTCGCGCCTCCTCCAGCAAGCCGTCGGCCATCATCTGGTCAACACGACTGTTGATGCGCTCATAGAGTTCCTCGCGCGGACGGTTCAGTCCTATCTTCACGATGCGGAAGGGGCGTTCCTTTCGTTCGTTCTTACGAAACGAAGTGTAGGTCTGACCGGTCATCAGGCAGATTTCCAGCGCATGCACCACCCTACGCGGATTCTTCTTATCCACCACCTCATAGTGTTCGGGATCGAGCCGTTTGAGCTCCTCACAGAGTCGCTCCAGTCCCTCTTCGGCCAGTCGGCGCTTCAGCGTCTCCCGCGTCACATCATCGACGGTCGGAATGTCGTCAATCCCGTTGCACACGGCATCGATATACATCATGCTGCCACCGGTCATCAACGCGAGGTCGCCCTGAGCGAACAGTTCATTCTGCAACAGCGCCATCACCTGCTCTTCATACATCGAGGCACTATAGTAGTCGTCGAGTCCCAGTGTGCCTACAAAATAGTGCCGCACCTGCCGCAGTTGGTCTTCGGTAGGTGCGGCTGTTCCTATCTTCAACTCACGATAAATCTGTCGTGAGTCAGCATTTACAATAGGGATGCCATAGTGCTTGGCAATGTGTAAGCAGAGTGCCGTCTTGCCGACAGCGGTGGGGCCCGTGATGACGATGAGCGTTTTCAATCCGATAGAATTGTAACCGTCAGAATCAGGACATCAGCGGATGACACCGCGCTTTGAGTTTTCAAAGAACGAGCAGATATATGCCACCTCTTTCGAGTCGGGGTACTTTGCACGCGCCTCGGCGATGCCGTCCTTCAGGATGCCCTGTGCATAGATGGTGCGGTAGGCATCGTGGATAGTTTCGATGGTCTCATTGCTGAAGCCACGACGGCGCAGGCCAATCAGGTTCACACCTGCAAAGCGGATGGGTTCCTTACCGGCAATGACGTAGGGGGGCACATCCTGACTGGTGCGCGTACCGCCCTGAATCATCACATAGCCACCGATATTGTTGAACTGGTGGACCAGTACTTCAGCCGAGATGATAGCGCAGTCATCGACCACCACCTCACCGGCAAACTTCGTAGAGTTGCCGATGATGCAGCCATTGCCGATGACGCAGTCATGAGCCACGTGCATGTTCTCCATCAGCAGGTTGCCATTACCCACGACAGTCTTGCCTTTCGAGGCGGTGCCACGGCTGATGGTCACATTCTCGCGAATGGAGTTGTTGTCTCCAATCTCGCAGGTGGTCACCTCGCCCTTAAACTTCAGGTCTTGGGGTTTCGTCGAGATGCTGGCACCAGGGAAAAACTCGTTGCCATTGCCGATACGGGCACCTTCGTGAATCGTCACGCTGTTCAGCAACTTGTTATTGTCGCCTATTACTACGTCCTTGCTGATCACGCAGAACGGTCCAATCACATTATTGTCACCCAACTTTGCTTCTGGATCGACAACGGCCATAGGATGGATTTGATTCATTCTTTCGCTATTTCGTTATTACGTGGTAATGTTATTTCTTCTATTACTTATTCTTTACAATCTGGGCGGTGAAGGTAGCTTCCGAGACGACATGGTCGCCCACGAAGGCATAGCCATGCATCGAAGAGATGCCGTGACGTAGGGGAGCAATCAGATCCACCTTGAAGATGAGCGTGTCACCAGGCACTACCTTCTGACGGAACTTCACACCGTCAATCTTCATGAAGTAGGTGCTCCAACGCTCAGGCTCTTCCACGCTGTTCAGTACGAGCAGACCGCCACACTGTGCCATTGCCTCAATCTGCAGCACGCCGGGCATCACAGGCTCCTGTGGGAAGTGGCCCGTGAAGAATGGCTCGTTGCTGGTGATGTTCTTCACACCCACGATGCTGTTGGGGCCAATGGAAATCACCTTATCCACCAGCTGCATGGGATAGCGGTGAGGCAGCAACTCACGAATGCGGTTCACATCCATCACTGGCTCCTCATTGGGGTCATAGACCGGAGCCTGTATCTCATGCTTGCGGATTTCCTTGCGAATCTCACGCGCGAACTTATTATTTATAGTATGACCAGGACGGGTAGCAATGATGCGACCCTTGATGGGCTTGCCGATGAGGGCCATGTCACCAATCACGTCGAGCAGCTTATGGCGTGTACACTCATTCTTCCATTGCAGGTGCTTGTGCTGGATATAGCCCAGGTCCGTG
>JAEEGL016294026.1_pt1 | contig 12272 bp, 7 predicted proteins | sample 9134231 | NCBI WGS metagenome assembly JAEEGL01 (sample SAMN16246548, study PRJNA631951) | gut metagenome | biome: gut microbiome; feature: rumen; material: fiber-attached | host: Bos | place: Iran: Karaj | collected 2018-10 | reverse complement strand
GGCGTTATCTGCGCGGTAACACCGTCCACCAACCCGACAGCCAACATGGGCGCAAACGCTCTGCAGGCTCTTAAAGGCGGAAACGCCGTGATCTTCTGCCCGCATCCGGGCGCATGGAAGGTTTCTTTCCACTGCTGCGAGATGATCCGCGAAGAACTCGACAAGCTGGGTCTGCCGAAAGACCTGGTACAGTCCGTTGAGGATCCGACGATCTACGCTACCCAGTATGCTATGTCCGTAGCCAACCTGGTAGTTGCTACCGGCGGCGCTGGCATGGTCAAGGCTGCGAACCAGAGCGGTACTCCGAACTACGGCGTAGGCCAGGGCAATGCCCAGATCGTAATCGACCGCGGCATGCAGGATCAGTATGATTTCATCGCGGAAGGTTCAATCACCTGCCGCAGCTGGGATTCCGGTATCCCCTGCACATCCGATCAGACAGTCATCGTTCCGGAAGAAGAGAAAGACGCGATCTGCGCGGCTTATGACCGCCAGGGCGCCGTTGTCATCCGTGACAAAGCGACTGTAGATAAGATGCGCGACCTGCTCTTCACGAAGAATCCGAAGAGCGGTGAGTACATGATGGACAGAGCATGGGTCGGCAAACCCGTGAAAGATGTAGGAGCAGCCATCGGCGTGGAAGTTCCGGACGGAAAGAGAACCTTCCTTGTCGAGATCGACAAGTTCGGCAGAGACGAACTGCTTTGCAAGGAAAAACTGACGGTCGTAACGAACATCATCGGCTACACCGGCGGATGGGAAGAAGCGGTCAACATCGCGAAGACGAACCTTGAGATGGAAGGTGCAGGCCATTCGACGGATATCTGGACGAACGACGAAGAGAAACAGATCTATGCAGGTCTGAATATTCCGGTCTGCCGTCTGATCGTCAACAACAGCAACCTGGCATGCTCCGGCGAACCGTATCACAGCAACGGCCTTGTTTCCACACACGGCCTGGGCTGCGGCTTCTTCCAGGGCAACATCACCAGCGAGCATGTAAACTTCTCGCACATGATCAACATCACGAGAATGATCTACACGCTTCCGTATGATGGCGAAGAGCTTACACCCGAGCAGATCTGGGAGCTGTAATTCAGAAAGCTAATCTCATTTCAACAGCCTCATTTGTGTGTGCCGCCGGCAGCATAGTCTCCGGCGGCACTGCTCAAATAGGAGAGGCAGCAGGAGAATAAGGAAGGAGTACCTATATGTTCAAAAATATCGATGACCTGATGGAGTATGTGAGAGCGCATAAAAAGCTTCGCAGGGTCGCGGTCGCGGCTGCGGCGGACGAGCATACACTGGAAGCAGTCTATCGCGCAAGAAACGAAGGTTTTGTAAAACCGTGTCTGGTAGGTAATAAAGAGAAAATTCTGGAGATCTCGAAAGAACTGGGTGAGACTATTGACGAAAACGACATCTATGATGCCGATGTAGATAAAGAAATGGCTGCTATCGCGGTCCGTCTTGTGCGTGAAGGAAAAGCGGACTTCATCATGAAGGGACTTTTAAACACGGCGGATGTTCTGAGGGCGGTCCTGAATAAGCAGGAAGGACTGGAACATGACAGCCTTCTGACGGTCATGGCTTTTCTGGAGGTTCCGAATTATCATAAACTGCTGGCAGTCAGCGACGCGGCGATCCTGCCGTATCCGACGCTGGAGAACAAAAAGACCCAGATCAGGCTGGCAACAGGAGTTCTTCACAAACTCGGATATGACGACAATCTGAAAGTCGCGGTGATCTGCGCGAACGAGAATGTCAGCCCGAAGATCGTGGAAACGGTCGAGGCTGATGAACTCAAACGCATGAACCTGGAAGGAGAGATCACGGGATGTATCGTAGAGGGCCCGATCTCCATCGATATCGCCCTGCGTCCGGAAATCGCCAAAGCAAAAGGCTTTAAGGGCCGGATCATGGGAGACTCGGATTTCATGCTGTTCCCGTCGCTGGTAGCCGCCAACTGCTACTGCAAGGCAGTTGAGATGACAGGCGCGAGAAACGTTGCTTTTGTTTTGGGCGCGGGAGTTCCGATCGCGCTGACGAGCCGTACGACTAGCGCGGAAAACAAGTTCAACGCGCTGGCACTGGCTTCCGCAATGGCAGGAGGAGAATAAATGTTGAAGATTCTTGTATTGAATTTCGGCGGCACATCCGGAAAAGTCGCCGTTTATGAAGATCTGAAATGCGTAAAGGACTTTGATTATGATTATACCCCGGAGGAGCTGAACCTGTCCCTTCCGGCTGCAGTCGACTGCAAAAACCGCGCGGACAAGGTCCTTGCCTGGCTGGACAGCATCGGCATGAAGATGGACGACTTTGACGCGATCGCTCCGAGGCTCGGAGCTACCTTCTACGGCGGCGAAGGCGGAACGTATAAGGTAGAAGGCGTTCTGAAAGAGATCGTCGAAGAAAAATGCGTTCCTGACAAACCGCTCCTTCATGCGCTGTTCGGTACAATCAAGATCGTGGATGACCTGAGGGAAACAACAGATAAGGATATTCCGATCTATGTGACGGATCCCGCTTCCATCGACCAGCTGATCCCCGAAGCAAAAGTCTCCGGTCTTCCCGGCGCGTCCAAACGCTCCAGCTTTCATGCGATCAGCCAGAAAGCCGCGGCCAGAAAGGCAGCGGAAGAACTGGGCTTAAAATACCAGGAAGCCAACATCGTTGTAGCGCACATGGGCGGCGGCCTGTCCATCGGCGCGCACGAAAAAGGACGCATAGTAGAGGCAACCGATTCCACCGGCGACGGTGATGGTCCGTTTTCCGCGAAAAGGGCCGGGGCGGTTCCGTCCGGTCCGATCATCAAAATGTGCTTCTCCGGAAAATATACGGAAGAGGAGATGTACCGGATGGTCCGCAACCAGGCGGGACTGGAAGGCTATCTCGGCACCAGCGATCTGCGCGAGGTAGAACGCCGGATCGAGGCGGGCGACAAGGAGGCCGAGCTGGTCTTTAATGCGCTGGCCTATCAGATCGCCAGAGAAATGGCTGCAGGCATCGCCAGCTGCCACGGACATGTGGACGGCTTCGCGTTTACGGGCGGAATGGCCTATTCAAAGAAGCTCATCGCTGCGATCAAAGACCGTATCGGAACACTGGCACCGTTTTTCCTGTATCCGGGCGATCTGGAGATCGACGCGATCGCTGCAGGCGCGTACCGCATTATGACAGGGCAGGAAGAACTGACGGAATACAAGCTGGAAGACGAGGTCAAGAACCCGTTCTCCAAAGATTCAGAAGTTCTGAAGAAGTATCTGCAGAAATAATCCGGCTCTGAAATAAGCGACCTGATACGGGCAGACAGATTTTCGAAATTGTCCATTAAAGAACAAATTTCAAAATCTGCTCTGCCTGTTAATTTCCGATTCGATTTATAATTAAAAATACATAAAACATGTAAGTTTTTTATAAAAACAGTCGAAACCGACAATTCTCAGAACAGGAAGGGGGATTCGTCAGAGAGATTACTGACACAATGCCTATGAGTACAGAAAGTAAGACTATTGATTTAGGTAAAAAACTCACTTTGAAGGAGTATATCTCCTTCGGCCTTTCCCAGTCCGGAAGCGCGGTCGCGTTTTCAGCAATATCGTCGCTGGTCACGATCTTCTGGACGGATTATGCCGGCGTTAACCCGGCGATCATTGCGCAGGTCATCATTTTTTCTAAAATTCTGGACGCGATCTCGAATATCGTTTTCGGTTTTCTGATCCAGCAGACAAAGAGCAAATACGGACAGGCCCGCCCCTGGCTGCTCTGGATGGCGGTTCCGTTCTCACTGTCCGCAATCTTCTGTTTCCTGGTGCCGAGCGGCGCTTCGGACACGACGCAGTGGTGGTTCATCTTCCTTGCGTATAACTTCGTCAGCACGATCGCCTATACCGCACTCGATCTTGCGGAAGGAACGCTTGTTTCCATGATGTCGAGACGGCCGGCCGAAAGAGAAAGGCTCGGAAGCTTCCGTATCGGCATCGGCATGATCGGCCATATCCTGGCCGGCGGTCTGACCATCCCGCTGATCCATGCTCTTGGCAACAAACAGAGTTCCTGGATCATAATAATGACTATTTGGGCGATCTACGCCTGCGTAGTGCATATCATAGCTTTTGTGAACTGCAAGGAGCAGGTAAAGATCACGGTGGATGCCTATGTGCATCGTCCGCCGATCACGAAACAGCTGAAGGCCCTGTTTTCCAACCAGTACTGGTGGTGGTGCCTGATCTTCTGGGGCGTATGGGCTACCCAGTACGCGTTCGCCGGAACGACTATGACCTATTACTGCCGGTATATCCTCGGCAATGATAATTTGTATACGGTGTTCTTTATTACGGAGAAGCTGGTCTGGGGTATCTGTATCCTGGCCCTTCCGGTCATCCGCAGAAAGATCAAGTGGTCTGTCCGGCAGTTTATCGTGTTCGGTCCGATCGTCTGCTGCCTGGCCCATCTGCTTCTGCTGGCCTTCCCGACAAGCGTGCCGATCAACCTTATTCTGGTTATCCTCCGCGGCTTCGGTATTGCGTGCATAACCGCATTCTTCCATATGGTCGTGTCTACGATCACGGATTTCGGCCAGTATAAAACGCATCAGCGCCAGGAGTCTCTGACCTTCGCCGCGGCATCCATGGGTGAGAAGATATTCAACGGAATCATTCTTTCGGCCCTGACTGCCATTCTGGCCATCACCGGATTCGTAAGCTCTTCGACAGGCGGAACGGTACAGCCGGACACCGCTATTGCAGGTATCCATAACCTCTATATCTGGGGCAATGTGATCATCTATGCTGCGCTTGCCATCATTAACAGTCTGTACAGACTGAGCGGAAGAGAAGACGAGCTGCAGGAAGAACTGAGAGCCAGAGAGGCGAGAGGAGAACTGTAATCCGTTTGTTTCGGCCGTCCGAGACGACAGGATGGTTCAATGCTGAATGATGAGAGCCCGGAGACCATGCAGATGTTCTCCGGGCTTTTGATTTTTCCGGAGCACCTGGAACGAGAAGCCGAATGTTTTTACAGATATTCGGCTATTCTTGACAAATCGATTGGATCATTCCTTGACAAATCGGACATATTGCTCAAAAATATATTTGCATACATATTTTTACAGCGGAGGAGTAACATGGAAAATCTGGTATACCTGGCTCCTGTTCTGGGCATCGTTGCGCTGCTGTTTGCCTTTGTGCTCATCAGACGTGTCTCAAAGCAGGATCCGGGCAATGAAAAGATGGTAAGGATCTCCGGCTATATTCATTCCGGGGCAAAAGCTTTTCTCTGGGCGGAGTATAAGATCCTGATTATTTTTGTAGCTGTTTTATTTGTTTTGATAGGCTTCGGTCTCAGGAACTGGATCACGGCATTATGCTTTGTGGTCGGCGCGCTGTTTTCTACGCTGGCCGGCTATATCGGCATGTCCATCGCCACGAAGGCCAACGTAAGGACAGCCGCGGCGGCGCAGAAGAGCGGCATGAACAGGGCTCTTTCCATTGCCTTTTCCGGCGGTGCCGTTATGGGTATGTGCGTAGTCGGATTCGGTCTTCTGGGAGCGGGCGCGATCTATATCCTGACCGGCAACAGCGACGTTCTTTCCGGCTTTTCGCTGGGAGCTTCTTCCATCGCGCTGTTTGCACGCGTTGGCGGCGGGATCTATACAAAGGCGGCCGATGTCGGTGCCGATCTGGTCGGCAAGGTCGAGGCGGGCATTCCCGAAGATGACCCGCGAAATCCGGCTGTTATCGCGGATAACGTAGGCGACAATGTGGGTGACGTGGCCGGCATGGGAGCCGACCTGTTCGAATCCTACGTGGGCTCCATCATTTCTGCCATTACCCTTGGCCTGTTCGCGTACCGGGGAACGGAATATGCCGCAAGGGGCGCTGTTTTCCCGCTGGTCATTTCCGCTCTGGGCATCCTGGCTTCGATCCTGGGAAGCTTCTTCGTAAGGGGCGATGAGAAAGCAAATCCGCATAAGGCTCTCAAACTCGGCAGTTACGTATCAAGTATAATCGTCGTTGCCGGCGTACTTGTTTTGAGTTATCTGTTCTTCGATACCTTTAAACCGGCAATTGCGATTATTTTCGGTCTGGTAGTCGGTATCATTATCGGTATCGTAACGGAAGTTTATACGTCAGGCGATTACCGTTTTGTCAGGAAGATCGCGCAGAAGTCCGCGACCGGTCCCGCCACTACGATCATCAGCGGCATCGCGGTAGGCATGCAGTCCTGTATCGTTCCGATCCTTCTGATCGCGGTAGGTATCATCGGCTCATATTTATTCTCCGGCCTCTACGGCATTGCGCTGGCAGCGGTAGGTATGCTTTCCACTACCGGCATTACGGTCGCGGTCGATGCCTACGGTCCGATCGCCGACAACGCCGGAGGCATTGCCGAGATGTCGCACCTGCCGCACGGCGTGCGTGAGATCACGGATAAACTGGACGCGGTCGGCAACACCACCGCAGCCATGGGAAAGGGATTTGCCATTGCCTCTGCGGCCCTTACGGCGCTTGCGCTCTTCTTCTCGTATTCACAGGCCGTAGGCCTGGAAACTGCCGGCATCAACATTCTGAATTACAAAGTGATCGTAGGCATACTCATCGGCGGCATGCTTCCCTTTGCCTTCTCGTCCATGACAATGGATTCCGTGTCAAAGGCGGCATACAAGATGATCGAGGAAGTGCGGCACCAGTTCCGTACGATCCCCGGGATCCTTACAGGAAAAGGAGAACCTGACTACAACCGCTGCGTCGCCATTTCGACACAGGCGGCTCTTAAGGAAATGCTTCTTCCCGGAATCATCGCGGTCGCTGCACCGATCGCGATCGGTATCATCCTCGGCCCCGTTGCGCTGGGCGGCCTGCTTGCAGGCGCGCTGGTCACCGGCGTAATGCTGGCGATCTTCATGTCCAATTCGGGCGGCGCCTGGGATAATGCCAAAAAATACATCGAAGACGGACATAATGGAGGAAAAGGATCCGACACCCATCACGCAGCGGTCGTCGGAGACACTGTCGGAGACCCGTTCAAGGATACGTCCGGGCCGTCCCTCAATATCCTGATCAAACTGATGACGATTGTTTCACTGGTGTTCGCGCCGCTGTTCGTATCCATCGGCGGCCTGCTGTAAGGAGGTTCCTGACTATGGAGAAAAATTATCCTGACGCATTTGATTATGTAGTGGAAAACGCCTGTAAACTGGAAAAACCGGCCCGTGTTGCCATTGCGGGCGCGGACAATGAGAACATCCTTCTGGGAGCATTTATGGCGCAGGAACAGGGATTTGCGGAGCCGGTCCTGCTGGGCGATGCCGGGAAGATCGAAGAGACGCTGGAAAAGATCGGGAAAAAGGATGCGCGCTATACGCTGCTGAACGTTGATTCAAAGGTGGGTGTCGTCCAGTTCGCGATCGACATGATCAAATCCGGCAACGCCGACATCCTGATGCGCGGCAACACGGAGACCCGGGATTTTCTGCTTCCGGTCCTGAACAAAGCCAATCACCTGCTGATCGAGGGAAGGATCCTGACCATGGTCGAGATCCATAAACTGCCGCATTATGATAAACCAATCGCGCTTTCCGACTGTACTCTGCTCATCGATCCGTCGCCGGAACAGAAAAAAAAGATCATCCAGAATATGGTTCGCTGCCTCAGGATCGCCGGAACGCATCATCCGAATATCGCGCTGCTTTCCCTGGTTGAGACCCCCAGTTTTCATATGCGGAACAGTGTAGAAGCCCAGAATCTGGTGCATGAGCACGAAGAGGAACCCTTTGCCGACTGCAATCTGGTCGGGCCGATACCCTATGACCTGATCATGAGCAAGGAAGCAGCAAGACTGAAGGGATTTGAATGCCCTTATTGCGGAGAATTTGACGGCATCGTCGTCCCGAACCTGATGACAGGCAATATCGTGTCAAAAGTTCTCAAGATCGAAGGCGGATCCCGCAGCTTCGGCGTTATCATGGGTGCCGAAATACCCGTTGCGATCACATCCAGAAGCGATCCGAAGGAAGAATCCTTCCTGTCACTGGCCGCCGCTGCCGTAATGACGAACCGGAACAAATCGCACCGCGGCAGCTGACCGGGAACCGGGTTGAGACAGGCTATACAGCTTTTTTCTTCTGCCGGTCAAAGATGATCGACAGGGCGACGAAGCCAGCCAGAAGGAACTGATAGTACAGGTAGGGAATGATCAGAATACTTCCCAGTCCGGCGAGCGAAGCCGCGATCAGCAGCTGCGCGCCGTAGGGGATCACACCCTGCAGAATGCAAGAGACCGTATCGAGTAGCGATGCGGTCTTTTTCGGTTCGATCTGATACTCGTCGCTGATCTCTTTCGCGATCGGCGCTGCGATGACGATCGCGACCGTGTTGTTGGCGGTGGCGACGTCCATGATGGCTGTCAGAAAGCTGATTCCGGCCATACCGCCTTTTTTGGAACGCGCGTGCCTGCGGATAAACGCCAGGATCGCGTCGAAGCCGCCGTGTTCTTTCATGAGGGCGCTGATCGAGGCAACCAGGATTGTGACGATCATGGTCTCAAACATGCCGCTGGTGCCGGCGCCCATGGCGGACAGCGCGGCCGGAAGCGTGATCGTGCCCGCAATGCAGCCGATCACCAGGAAGAGTACGATCCCAATGCCCAGGACGACGAAGACGTTGATTCCGATCAGGGCCAGGGCCAGTACCAGAAAGTAGGGGATCGCCAGCCAGATATTGAATGCGTAGTGTTCCATCTGTGTGGCGGGATGCTGAAGCGCGAAGATCACCAGGATCACGACGGTGATCACCGCGGCAGGAAGAGCGATCTTGAAATTCGCCCGGAATTTATCTTTCATCTCTACGCCCTGTGTGCGTGTTGCAGCGATGGTCGTATCCGAGATAACAGACAGGTTATCCCCGAACATGGAGCCGCCCACGACCGTTCCGACGACGAGCGCCATCGGAAGCCCCGTACCGTTGGCGATCTGGACCGCGATCGGGATCAGTACGGTGATCGTGCCTACGCTTGTTCCCATGGACATGGAGATCAGGCACGCGATCACGAACAGGCCGGGAAGCGCAAGGTTGCCCGGAATGATATTCAGCATCAGATTGGCCGTGCTGACGGCGCCGCCGGCTTCGCCGGCCAGACCGCTGAACGCGCCGGCCATCAGGAAGATGAACAGCATGATGACGATGTTATCATCGCCGATGCCTTTGGCGCAGATATGGATCTTTTCGTTGAAGCTAAGGGAGCGGTTCTGGAGAAACGCGATGATCAGGGCCAGGCCGAAGGCCACTACGACCGAAATGACGTAGAAGCCCATCTGTCCCTCCTGGGGATTGATGTATTCAAAATAAATGCCGCTGCCCAGATAGATGACCAGAAATACAAGGATCGGAAGCAATGCTTTGGCGTTTGGTCTGCGTTCTTTCATAGACTGTTCTCCTGAGAATGTGCTATCATGATCGGTGAGGTAATACCATTGTAGACTATTTTCTGACTTTTAGCCAGAATTAATTCTCTTCACATACAGGAATGGCATGAATAGATCAATACTTCGAAAAATAATCTGTACGGTCGTAATCCTTATACTGGCAGCGATTCCAGCGGCCTGCGGGAATCAGTCCGGAGAACTGAAATATCGCGTGGCCGGCATGTACGGCGAAAACAGGGAGATCACCGGAAACGGCGACAGACAGCTTGCGGTGCGCTGCGGCAACGGGACGTATGAGGGACTCGCGGACGGTACGGTTGTTTCCTATAAGGGAATCCCGTTTGCCGAGCCGCCGACGGGCAAACTGCGCTGGAAGCCCCCTGTTCCCGCCGGGGACAGGGGCGGAGTATATGAAGCATATTATTTCGGGCGTTCCCCCATACAGACAGAGTGGCCGTCCGAACCCGGATCTTATTATCCGCAGGGTGAGGACTGCCTGACTCTTAACGTCTGGACAAACAGCAGCTGTGATTTAACGGATAAGGCAGTCATGGTCTTCTTTCACGGAGGATCATACGCCTGGGGCGCGGTATCGGATCCTATGTATGACGGACATAATCTTGTCGAGAAATTCCCGGATATCGTTCTCGTAACGGCAGAGTACAGAACGGGGATCATGGGGTTCATCGATTTCTCGTCCGTCGAAGGTGGAGAGGATTTTCGGGAGAGCGGCAATCTCGGCCTGCTTGACCAGAAGTGTGCTCTCGAATGGGTGCAGAAGAATATCGCCGCGTTCGGAGGAGACCCCGGCAACGTGACCATCTTCGGCGAGTCCGCAGGGGCAGGCAGCGTATCGCTTCTGCCGCTCATGGAAGGGACAGACGGCCTTTTCAGACGGATGATAGCGGAGAGCGGGTCGGTAGCGCTGACATACAGCAGGGATGAATGCCGGAACCTGACGGAAATGCTCACGGAAGAAACCGGATGTACGAACATGGATGAGCTTATGGCTCTTTCTGAAGAAGAACTGAAAGAAGTAAATGAAAAGCTGAACGATTACAATAACTTCCCGGAAAGGGACGGGATCGTTCTTCCGGAGGATCTGTACGGAGCATATGAATCCGGCGGGGGCGGAGGCATTGATCTGCTGATCGGCACCAACGCGGATGAAGCCAGATACTGGATACGTGAAATGGCATATACGGTTCCGGCTTTGCCCGGCCTTCTTACATATAGGCTTCTTTTGCCTGTAATGTATGAGAATAACCTGAAAGAGCTGACGGCCGAAGAGAAAGAGAGTGTCAAAGAGTTCATGTCGATGCAGACCGGCGGCAGGACGTGGAAACAGACTGAGTTTTACAATGAGACGCTGTTCAGGGTTCCTGCCATGAAGCTGGCGGAATGTCATTCGGACAACGGAAACAATACTTTTGTTTATTACTGGACATATCCGTGTGCGGACAAAACGCTCGGAGCCTGCCATGCCGTAGAACTGGCGTATGTATTCAACAATCTGCAGGAGGCGATTTACACCGGCGGCAATATCGATACGGAGCTGGCGGATTCCGTTCAGGAGATGTGGGTGAATTTCGCGCGGACGGGAGATCCTTCCACCACGCGGCACACTTGGGAACAGTATGATTCTTCGGAAAGGAAGACCATGGTGCTCGGCAGCGAGATCCATATGGAGAATGACATCAAAGCGGATCAGAGGAAAGAAATCGAGCCGCTCCTGCACCATTATTTCAACGGATGTTATTCGCAGCTCAGTTACAATGTCCCGCAGACATACCGTATCATACTGCAGCTGGCAGCAGCGGCGGCGATCATCATTGCAGCGGTAAGAATTCTGGCCCGATTCAGAGACAGGAGGAAAAACAAAACAGAAGAATAACAAAAGACAGTCATAAAAAACCGGCCAGGCGCTTCGAACCTGACCGGTTTTTTGTTTGGATTGTTTTAGAACCAGGCTCCTCCGAAGTTTACGACAACAGCCGCGAATACGATGGAAACCATGGATATGAGTTTGATGAGGATGTTGATGGAAGGACCGGAGGTATCCTTGAACGGATCGCCCACGGTGTCGCCGACGACCGCAGCTTTATGCTGACTGCTGCCCTTTCCGCCGAAGTTTCCTGCCTCGATATATTTCTTTGCGTTGTCCCAGGCACCTCCGGAGTTGGACATGAAGATCGCCATCAGGAAACCGCTGGCGGTCGCTCCGGCCAGCATGCCTACAACGCCTGTCGGACCCAGGATTATTCCGACAATGATCGGCACGACTATGGCGACGATCGTCGGAAGGATCATTTCCTTCAGGGAAGAGCGGACGCAGAGGTCGACGCAGGTCGCGTAATCCGGATCAGCTTTTCCGTCCATGATGCCGACGATCTCACGGAACTGCCGGCGCACTTCCTGCACGATGGACTGCGCAGCGCGGCCGACGGATTTCATGGTAAATGCCGCGAAGATGAACGGAAGCGCACATCCGATGATAACGCCGACCAGGACCGGCGGGGACATCAGGTTGAGATCCAGCTTAAAGTTCGGATTGATCTCATGTACCTTATTCGTATAGCTGGCCATAAGGGCAAGCGCCGTCAGAGCTGCGGAACCGATGGCAAAGCCCTTGCCGGTAGCAGCGGTGGTGTTGCCGAGGGAATCCAGAGCATCCGTACGTTTTCTGACTTCCGCGGGAAGCCCTGACATTTCAGCAATGCCGCCGGCGTTATCGGCGACCGGACCGTAGGCGTCCGTAGCCAGGGTGATGCCCAGTGTGGAAAGCATGCCGACCGCCGCGAGGGCGATGCCGTAAAGCCCCATATTGATGTTGGTGGCGCTGCCT
>JAEEGL015898247.1_pt1 | contig 12272 bp, 6 predicted proteins | sample 9134231 | NCBI WGS metagenome assembly JAEEGL01 (sample SAMN16246548, study PRJNA631951) | gut metagenome | biome: gut microbiome; feature: rumen; material: fiber-attached | host: Bos | place: Iran: Karaj | collected 2018-10 | reverse complement strand
GCTTCAGCTATATACCTTGCAAGAACCGGATGCAGTAAAGAGGATATCAAAAACTATATCATAAATGAGTTTGGTTATGACTTATCAAGGACATGCGATGAGATAAGGCCAGCATATCGACATGTCGAGATCTGCCAGGAAACAGTCCCGGAAGCAATAACGGCATTTCTTGAAGGAACTGACTTTGAAGACGTAATAAGAACGGCGGTATCACTCGGAGGCGACTGCGATACTCTTACATGCATAGCCGGAAGCATGGGAGAAGCTTTCTACAAGATACCGGAGAACATGATAGAGGAATGCAGAAACAGACTTAGCAAGGATATTCTTGATGTTGTTGACAGATTTATGGAGGCAAAACAATGAGTGATAATAAAGAGTTTGCTGAAATTATGCAAAAAATCACAAGTGGTCTTACCGGGGATCCACAAAAGGATATGAAGTATCTGGATGAGAAAAGCAAAGAATACAAGGATCATCCTATGAATATAGAGATTCTAAGAGCTTGTGGAAGGCTTATGGCGCAGCTTATACCCGAGGACAAGCGCGAGGAACTCAATAGATTCATGGCAAATCGAGAAAGCGGGACCAAAGCCGCTCTTGAAGAGGCAAAATTCAACATTTATCAGAAGAGTTTTGATAAGGCACTCAGCATAATTGAGGGCGTGATACAGAGTCAAAATGATCTTGGTTTTTTTAAAGATGACGAGGTAAGTGAGTATCATGATTTCGGAGAGTTCTTTGAAGAAGCCTTATATACGCATCTTTACAAACCGGAAAAGGATCTTAGAAATGCGCCATTCCCTTACACAGAAGCCTATCTCATATATGGTGGTGTTCTAATAGATCTAAAAAGACCTGAAGATGCACAGAAAGCATTTGAACAGGGACTTAAGTGGAATCCGATTAGTTTCCCACTTACTTCTGAATACATTGAAACTTTCAAAATGATAGGTCAGATTGATAAGTATTTTGAGCTGTCGCTTAATGCATTTAAGATTGCCTTCAGGCCAAAACAAATTGCGAGATGTTACAGGAATCTTGGATATTACTTTATAGAGGAGGAATTATATAAAGAAGCGATGGGCTGCTATATATTAAGCGCATTCTTGGATAAAGAGTCTGACCAGGCACAGTCTGAAATGTATTATATCCATACAAGGACAGGAGGAACAGTAAAAGAGCCCACTATGGATGAGATTACCTCATATTCTCAGAAGTATTCTTTCCCGATAGGTCCGGATAAAGATGTGGTAGGACTTGCCATAGCTTATGGAAAACACTTCCTCGAAAATGGACAAAAGGAAGGAGCAAAGTACCTATTTCAGATAGCGTATGACCTTATACAAGATGAAGAATTGAAGAGTATTCTGGATTCACTATAATGACGCAATGTTAGCTAATCCAGTCACGATACGTAAGAATAAAATCTTCATGAACTCGAAGATTTTATTGGTGAATATATTGAGTCATCTTCATGTATATAGTACAATTTCTATATGTTGCGTTAGTTGGGCATTAAATAATTTATTGCTTTTGTAGAAAGGTTTCATTGACATGACAATATCTTACAACGGGCTATGGAAATTATTAATCGACAAGAACATGAACAAGACAGATCTTATGAACGAGGTAAAGCTTAGCAGTGGTACTATTGCTAAGATGAGCAAAGGTGAACCTGTGTCTATGCTTGTGCTTGAAAAAATATGTGACAAGCTGGATTGTGACTTTGGAGATCTTGTTCATTTTGATAAAAATGAAAGATTCGAGGACAAATTAGATGGCTAAATTTGATTCACCATATAATGGTAGTGGAAGTCTGACCAGAGAACAGTTTCTATTTCATGAAACAAAAATTGTGGCAAAACTCATGATAGATGAAGGGCTTTCAGATGATGAGATACTTGAAAGAGTAATCAATGAGAATTTGTTTCAGTTCCCAACGGAAAAAACGATAAAGAAAGTTGCAAAAGGATGTATCAGAAGGATGCATTGCTTAGATGATATGACGCTAGTTGGAGCTATAGCGCATAGTCCAGTAGAGGTAGCAAAACAAGTTTGCCTTTATGCGATGATGAAGCAGTACCGCTTAGTATGGGATTACATGATTACTGTAATTGGAGCCAAATACCGCGAGCAGGATTTCTCATATGGACGCATTGATCTAAACGTATTTTTTATGAGATTGCAAGAACAAGATGATGAGGTCGCTTCATGGACAGATGGAACAATCAATAAGATCAAGCAAGTATTGAATAAGATTCTGATAGAAAATGATTACATTGATGGTCCAAGAGCAACAGCGCTAAATCCAGTTATGATTTGCTCAGAAGTTGAGAATGCAATTAGAGCAAGAGGTGAAGAAGTAGCATTACCAGCGTTCAACTGTTTGTACTAAAAAGAGTTAGGAGAAGGTTTTGATGAGTAACATTCTAGAGAGGCTTGATAAGCTTAAGGTCCAAATGCAAGATCCGGATTTTCAAAAGGGTAATGGTCTTAGTAATGAAGTGAATATTCACATCTTTTGCTATGACCCAAAAGATGAAATGGCTGTGAGATATTTTACAGAGCAGATAGTGGCTGATCAGGATGTAAACTGCCATGTCATTGAGAAAAATCTTTATAAGTTACTCCTTAAGTTATGTGAAGACAGGAGATTGCTGGATAAAATTCCAAGGCTTGAAGAAACAAAAGGATCACAATTTATGCTTGATAATGTCAGAGGACGCTCCGCTTCCGCCAAAAACTTTGTAGATGAAATATGTAAGGAAGAGTTCAATGAAGGAGATGTTCTTTTAATTACAGGAGTAGGCGAGGCATATCCATTCATAAGAGCACATGAAATTCTTAATACAATACAGCCAAAAGAGCTTAATAGTATTCCCATTGTGGTGCTTTATCCCGGTTCTTTTGACGGAAGAGATGTTTATTTGTTTAATAAACTGCCTAAACAGGATTACTATAGAGCATTCAATGCAATTGTGGAGGGTACACGATAATGAAGATTCAAAAGATGTTTAAAGACGATATCAATAGACCTATCAATGGTGTCGTACAGGTAGAACAGGATACTGAAAGAGTTCTTATCCAGGAGTTGGATGAGTATGTTGTAACAAAGGAATTAAAGAAGCACTTCATAACTCTCTTCAACAATTATGGAGATGCTTTTGATAATAAAACTAATGATGTCGGTGTATGGATTTCCGGCTTCTTTGGAAGTGGTAAATCACACTTCCTTAAAATTCTTTCATACATTCTTGCTAATAAGGAAGTGCAGGGCATAAAGACTGTAGAGAGATTTCGTACGAAGTTTGAGGATGATCCAGCGACATTTATGCTCATTGATAAGGCTACAAAGGGTGAGACAGATACCATACTTTTCAATATTGATATCGAGGGTTCTATCAATAAAGATGCAACAGCAGTCCTTCGTGTATTTGCGAAGATGTTCTATAACTACCTTGGCTTTTATGGCGAAGATTTAAAGGTTGCAAAACTTGAGCAATTTGTAGATAAGCAGGGTAAGACGGAAGAGTTCCGCAAGGTATTTGAAGAAAAGAACGGAGACTCATGGATCAATACCAGAGAATCATTTGTATTCTTTGAGGATGACGTTGTAGCTACGCTTCAGGAAGTACTTGGCATGAGTGAGGAAGCTGCTCGTAACTGGTTTAATGGAACAGAAACAGTAGAGACATCTATTGCTCAGCTTGTATCAGAGATAAAAGATTATGTTGATAAAAAGCCTGATAACTTTAGACTGCTCTTCATGATTGATGAGGTTGGTCAGTATGTTGGTGAAAACACAGATCACCTTCTTAACTTACAGTCGCTCATAGAAGAAATCGGAAGTAAGTGTGAAGGCAAGGTTTGGGTAATGTGTACCGGACAGGAAGCTCTTGATGAAATCATTAAGACTCGTCAGGATGAGTTCTCTCGTATTCAGGCAAGATTTAAGACAAGACTTTCACTTTCATCGACATCTGCTGATGAGGTTATCCAAAAGAGGCTTCTTTCAAAGACTGATGAAGCAGAAGAAGAGCTGGAAAAGGTTTATAACGCAAATGACTCTGTTCTTAGAAATCTTCTTAAATTCAATAAGGATGATGCCCTTCTTGATGTAAGAGGTTTTGAAACACCACAGGAATTTGCAAGAGACTTCCCGTTTGTACCATATCAGTTTTTACTGTTACAGAAGGTTTATACTGCAATCAGAAAACATGGTAACGCAGGCAAGCATCAGTCCAGTGGTGAGCGTTCTATGCTTTCAGGATTCCAGGAGGCAGCAAAGAGCGTTCAGGAGCAGGACGAGTTTGCACTTGTACCATTCTACAAATTCTATGACACTGTTAAGACATCTCTTGACGGTGCTATTAATCGTGTTATTGACAGATGCCAGAATGCCGCTGATGAAGATAGAGGCATTAAGCAGCAGGATGTTGATGTATTAAAACTGCTTTACCTTATCCGTTACGTTGATACTGATGTTAAGTCTACACTGGATTCAATTGTTATCCTCATGGCAGATAACATCAACATGGATAAAATCCAGATGCGTGCTCAGGTTCAGGAGTCATTAGACAGGCTTCTCAGCCAGAACTACATCGGAAGAAATGGAAATACGTATAATTTCCTCACTGATGAAGAGCAGGATATCGCAAGAGACATAAAGGAAACTCCTGTTGATACATCGCAAATAATTGAGCGTATTGGACATCTTGTATTTGGAGATATCTACGATAAAAAGAAATATCGTTATAAGATTTATGACTTCCCTTATGACCAGTATGTTGATGGAACTGCTATAGGTTCTGTTACAGGTGGTATGAAGCTACAAATCTATTCTATTGCAACAGATGATTATGAGAAGCAGGATCTACGACTCCAGACTAATTCCAAGGGACAGGCAATAGTTGTGCTTGGTGATGGCAAGTATTATGAGTGCATCGAAAGTGCATTAAAGATTCGTAAGTATGTAAAAACAAGAAATATCTCACAACTTCCTAAGTCAGTACAGGATATCATCCGTGCACAGCAGGATGAAGCTACAAAGTATGAGGGTGATGCACTTGATTATATCAAGAGAGCAATTGAGGAAGCTCAGTTCTATGTAGATGGTGAGCATATTGATATAAAAGGTGGAGATGCTAAGAGTAGGCTTGATCAAGCTCTTGAGTATCTTGTTACTCATGTTTATTACGATCTTGATCTCATCGGAAAGAATTATAATGATGACTCTGATATTATCGCTATTCTCACTGGACAGGATCCTACAATAGCTGGATTAAATGAGAATAGTGGTGCTGCACAGAAGATAGAAGGCTACCTTGAAATGCAGGATATGAAGCATATCACAACAAAGATGTCAGATATCCAGACTCGTTATCAGGGAATTCCTAGTGGCTGGAGAGAGATTGATATTGCAGCTGTAGTTGCACTTCTTATCTACGAGCAGAAGGTAACTATCAAGTATGGCGGTATGACAATTCAGCCTACAGATCCAAAACTTCCTGACATGCTTCGCAAAAGAACAGAGGCAGGAAAAACGGAAATTACAAAGAGGCATGTGGTCAGCCCTGCAAAGATGAAAGAAGCAAGAGATTTTCTCAGGGATTTCCTTGATGTTATGGATGTGCCGGCTGATGAAGATGGACTTATAGCTTTCATAATCGAAAAGTTTACCGAGCTAGAAAATCATTATAATGGATTGCTCGATAAGTATGATGAACATAAGTATCCTGATAAGCAGCTTGTTCGTGATGCTGTGAGAGTTGTTAAGGATGTCCTTTCACAGAAGAGCGACAACATTGCTCTTATTGATAAGGTGGTTGCAAGTGAAGATACACTTTACGATATGCAGGATCATCTTAAGGATGTAGAAAGTTTCTTCAAGACACAGGTATCATTATTCGATAGTGCCTCTAAGTTTGTAGAGAGCATGAATAAGGATCTTGATTATATTAGTCGTGATGAGCAAGCTACATATGCTCTGAATCAGATGAGACTTATCACGACTATATTTGTAGGTAAGCCATATGACTATAAGAGGATTCCTGAGCTTAATGGACTTCAGGCAATTGTAGAAAAGTCACATGATGCAATGCTGGATGAGAAGAGAGAAGCACTGTATGAAATAGTACAGTCTTGCATGGCAGACATTCATAAAGAAGCAAATGTAAACGAAGAGACAAAGCTTATTTCTGATAAAGCAGATAAGTTCTACTCTCAGCAGAAAGAAGATATTGCAGCAGAGAAGAGCCTTAGAATATTGGATGGTGTTTCTGTTCAGCTCTGGGGACGCAGAGATGAAGCTGTAATGGCTATAGATGCAGCTAAAGCACCAAAAGTACCAGAAAAGCCTCCTGTAACGGCGGGGGGAGGAGAGGTTCCTCCTACACCACCTAAGAAAGTTATTATCAAGAAGGTAGCAAGACAGCAGATGTTCCCTGCAAAGATTCTTAAGAGTGATGAAGAGATAGATGCTTATGTTGAAAATATCCGTAAGCAGATGAAGCAGTACATGCAGGGTAGTGATGGAATCCAGATAACCAACTAAGGAGATGCGCAGATGGATAAAAATGCGATAAAGAAATATGCGGTTTGGGCTAGACAGCAGCTTATTGAAAAAGTAACGACAAAAGCTATAGAGAATGCTATTTGCGATGGACAGGATTTAGATGATAGCTTGTCCGTAATCAATGGAAATCCTATTGATGAAAAGACCAAGAAACAGCGTAAAGCTTTGATCAAAAAAATTAAAGAAGAAGGCTATACACAGGTCATGGAAGAAGTGGCATACACCTGGTTCAACAGATTTGTTGCTATTAGATTTATGGAAGTAAATGGATATCTTCCTAGCCATGTTAGGGTTTTCTCTGATGAAAGTGGTGCATTTAGACCACAGATTCTTGCGGAAGCAATTCATTTGGAACTGGAAGGGCTTGATAAGGAAAAAGTATTTCAGTTGCAGGATGAAGCAAATAACGATGAGCTGTTTAAATATCTGCTCATCGTTCAGTGCAATGCCTTAAATGAAGTGTTGCCTTATATGTTCCAGAAGCTTGAGGATTATACAGAGCTTCTTCTGCCGGATTATCTTCTTAGAGAAGGGAGCGTCATTGAAAAGCTTGTAAATGAGATTCCCGAGGATAACTTTAACATTGAATCTGATAATGGTCAGGTAGAAATAATCGGATGGATGTATCAGTACTACATCTCAGAAAAGCATGAAGAAGTAGTAGATCCATTACATGGAAAAGTGGTTGCGAAAGAAGAGGTCCCTGCAGCAACTCAGCTATTTACAACAGATTGGGTTGTAAAATATCTCATTGATAATTCTGTTGGACGATACTGGATTGAAAGAAATCCTGATAGCAAGCTTGCTGAGGAGCTTGAGTATTTTGTTAATCCTAAAAATGGTGAGATAAAGTACGTTGATGAAAAAATTACTCCTCAGAATGTTACTGTATTTGACCCATGCGTAGGGTCTGGTCACTTTTTGGTTTATGCCTTTGAAGTACTCATAAAGATTTATGTTGAGTTTGGATATTCTGAGCGCGATGCCGCCACAGAGATTCTAAAGAACAATCTTTTTGGTGTAGATATTGATGGTAGAGCTGCGCAGCTTGCATATTTTGCAGTAATGATGAAGGCTCGTCAGTATGATAGACGTTTCTTTACAAGAAATGTTCATCCGAGAATATATGAGATTATAGAGAGTAATAATGCTGATCTTTCAAGTATTCAGTATTTCTATGGCAATGATAGCAAGCTTCAAAATGATGTGAAGCTTATTCTTGATACACTTCATGATGCTAAGGAATATGGCTCTATTCTTCAGATGCCAGAGGTGGATTATAAAAAAATATCTGAAAGGTTTAGCGAGCTTAAAAATGAAGTAAATCTTTATAATCCATATCTTTTTGGAGAGTTTAGGACTTTCATAAATGAAGCTGAATTACTAAGTAGAAAGTATGCTGTGGTTGCCACTAATCCACCATATTTGAATAAATACGATTCAAAATTAAAGAATTTTATTAATGAATACTATAAGGATTATTCTGGAGATTTATTCAGCATATTTATAGTACATTCTTTTAAGATGGTAAAAAATGCAGGATATACTGGTTTTATGACCCCATATGTATGGATGTTTATTAAACTGTATGAAAAGCTGAGAATGAGGATAATCGAACAATCTACAATTGTATCGTTGATTCAAATGGAATATTCAGCTTATGAAGAGGCAACAGTTCCTATTTGTTCTTTTATTATAAAAAATGCATGTGAAGAAGAATGTGGTGCATATTTTAAATTATCAGAGTTCAAAGGAGGAATGGAGGTACAGCGTCAAAAAGTATTAGAAGCGATAAAAACTAATTCAAATTGGCTTTATTATACAAAACAGGATGTATTTAACAAAATTCCCTCGCAACCGATAGCATTTTGGCTTGGGGATAAAATATATAGTTTATTTGAAAACGAGAAAAAAATTGGTGAAGTTGCTTCCCCAAAGCAGGGATCGACATTGGGAGATAATGCGAGATTCCTTCGTTTATGGCATGAAATTGATATTAATAAAAGAGATAAAAAATGGTTTAGATGTGTAAAAGGTGGAGATTATAGAAAGTGGTATGGAAATTTTAACTACTTAGTTGATTGGGAAAATGATGGATATCGAGTTAAATCAACAGGAAGGGCAACCATACGAAGTGCTGATAGACTTTTTAATGAAGGAGTTACTTGGAATAATATAACTAGTGGAAAGTCATCATTTAGATATATGCCGGAAGGATGTTTTTTTGAAAGTGCAGGAACAGTTTGCTTTATTGAAAAAGAGAAGATTCCATATTTACTTGGCCTTCTGAATACAAGCTTGGTAGAAACAATTAATGGAGCACTTAATCCCACATTGCACCTTCAATCGGGAGACGTGGCTAAAATTCCCTTTAAATATGATGATGATAGGGCAATGGAAATCACAACTTTAGTAAATGAAAATATAAGTATCTCGAAGGAAGATTGGGACTCTTTTGAATTTTCAATGGATTATTTGTATCACCCATTCTTAAAAGAGAAAATGGAGTATGGTTTTAAAACTATAGAACAGTGCTACGAAAAATGGAGTGATGAGTGCGAAAACAGATTTGTTACGCTAAAAAGAAATGAAGAACAGATAAATATAATATTTAACCAAATATATGGAATTGATGGAGATATTGAAACAAGCATAGATGAAAGGTATGTATCTGTAAGTAAGGCAAATAAGAATAGAGATATACAAAGTTTTATTTCATACGCAGTTGGGTGTATGTTTGGACGTTATTCATTAAATGAGACAGGTCTTGCATTCGCTGGAGGTGAATGGGATTCATTGAAGTATAAAATGTTTGCTCCGGATGTTGATGCAATTATTCCAATTTGCGATGATGAATATTTCTCTGATGATATAGTAGGGCGATTTATCGATTTTGTGAAGATAGTATATGGTGAAAATACTCTTGATGAAAATTTGCAGTATATAGCAGATGCGCTAGGAGGCACAGGTTCTGCTAGGGATATTATACGTAATTACTTTCTTAATGATTTCTATGCCGACCATCTCAAAACTTATCAAAAACGCCCTATCTATTGGTTGTTTGATTCGGGTAAGAAGAATGGCTTTAAATGTCTCATCTATATGCATCGTTATCAGCCTGATACGATTGCTCGTATACGTACAGATTATGTTCATGAGCAGCAGGCTAGATATAGAACGGCTATAGAAGAAACTGAAAAGAGAATAGAAAGCGCATCAGGTTCTGATAAGGTTAAATTGACAAAGAAGCTTAATACTCTTAAAGCACAGGATGATGAAATCCATGCTTACGAGGAAAAAATCCATCATCTTGCAGATCAGATGATTAGCATAGATTTGGATGATGGTGTAAAGCACAACTATGAAATTTTTAAGGATGTTCTTGCAAAAATAAAGTAAAGGGAAGAAATAAATGGATTTAGTTACTATAAGCCAAGAACTTAATAAGCGATTCTTGGAACCATTACCTGAGTTTTATAAGAGAAGAATTATTGTCTGGTATGACGAAGAAAAGGAATTTGCTGAGGAAATTGGTAGTCTAGAGCTTACCAATGCCAAGGTGCTTTGTCTTACTGGAAACAATAACTTTGCTGTTAAAAAGACTCTTGCTGTAGATGAACCAACACAGAATTTCTTGATTTATAATCCGATTTCCTATGAGAAGGTAGAGGATGATTGGCTTCTTGACGTGGAATTATACAGTGAAGAGTTTAGGGCTGATCTTATTGCGATTTGGATGGATGAAATGGGAATACCGTCATCTGTAGCTTTAAGAAGTCAGGTAAAGAAGTACAGCAAGTTTCTTAATGCTAAGGCAAGACGTGAAGATGTGGTTAAACTCTCTGACAGTCTTGACTCACCTATGAAGCTCCAACTTGCTGTGATGGCATCAATCGGTGAAGCTGGGCGTACAGAGCCGATAGCCATTATCAAGTCAGTTTTAAAAGCTGGCTTGAACACGGATGATAACTATTTATATCAGGAGTTTGTTAAGTATGAAGCCTCAGATCTCTTCTGGGGAATGGTTTCATCTATTACTGGATACAACGATGTTGATCATAATCTTGGTAAGCTTGCAGCTCACATTATATTGACTGCAGCCAGCAGAACACTTCCTACCGCTGTGTTTGATGGATTATCAGATTATATGTCAGAAAATGGTCAACTCCAGGCATATTGTAGTGACTTGGTATCAGACTGGATTCACAGCGATGATACAGCTTCTTATATCACAATGGCCGAGACAGTTGAAGAAGAGATGCATCTGGTAAAGAGGCTTTCAAAGCAGACTGCATCAGAGTTGGCCGATACAGAGGTACTGCCTTCTCTGAATCGTATAATCCTGTCAAAGCTTATGACAGATATCAAAAATGAAATACTTGAGCCAGAAATTATCTTTTCTATTTCAGAAAAGCGTAGGTCCTTAGCGTGGTTTTCAGATTATGAGAACTACTATAAAGGCATTGTAGCCCTGGCTAAGATGGAAGAATTTTATAAGGAAAATGCCATTGGCTTCCATGTTGTAGGTGCTAAGAATATCTGGAATGCATACACAACTGACTACTATAAGATGGATACATTCTATAGGCAGTTCCATATGTCTTATGAAAATAGTAAAAAAGCATATGGCGGGGATCTTCAGGATCTGTTTACTGAGGTATGCAATAAGGTAGAGAGACTATATTCGAATTGGTTCTTGGATGGACTTGGACATAACTGGTCTGAGGAAGCAGCTTCAGAACTTGAAGAGAATGGATATATTGATGGCATAGACAGACAGGAACAGTTCTATGATCGAAAGGTTAAGAATGCTGACAATAAGGTATATGTTATTATTTCTGATGCTTTAAGATATGAGGTTGCAGCATCATTGAAAGAAGAACTCAGCCGAGAAATGCAGGGCAAGGTTAATCTTTCAAGTATGCAGGGCATATTCCCTACAGAGACAAAATTTGGAATGGCTGCACTGTTGCCTCATAAAGAACTCACAGTAGAACTGAAAGAATCCGATAATGGCAAGAAGCTTCTCAAAGTGCTAGCAGATGGTCAATCATCAGAAAGTACTAATAGAGAAAATTTATTAAAGGCATCAAACCCTGATAGTATAGCGGTAAAGGCAAAGGATTTGATGGCTGTTAGTCGTGCTGAGAGATCTGAGCTTGTTAAAGGTAAGGATGTTGTCTATATCTATCACGATACAATTGATGAGACCAGTCATACATCAGAAACAAAGGTGTTTAATGCCTGTGAAGAGACCATATCTGAGCTGGTTACACTTGTAAGAACTATTGTTAATGATTTTGGCGGCATCAATATTATGATTACTGCTGATCATGGATTCTTATACACTTATAGTCCTTTAACAGAGGAAGCTAAAACTGAGAAGTCGGAGTTTGTACATAGAATAGTAGAGTATGCTCGAAGATTCGCAATTCTTACAAAGGGCGACGATCCAGAGTATCTACTTCCAGTTAAGTTTATGGGTGGCAAGACAGATTATTATGGTTATGCTCCTCGTGGAGATATCCGAATTAAAACTAATGCCGGATCAGGTATGAACTTTGTACATGGTGGCGTTAGCTTACAGGAGATGTGTGTTCCGCTTATTGAGTATAAGCATCTTCGTAACAGCTCTAAGGAGTATCAGAAGAACAGAGAAAAATATGACACAAAGCCTGTAGAAGTTACGCTTTTG
>JAEEGL014521429.1_pt1 | contig 12272 bp, 11 predicted proteins | sample 9134231 | NCBI WGS metagenome assembly JAEEGL01 (sample SAMN16246548, study PRJNA631951) | gut metagenome | biome: gut microbiome; feature: rumen; material: fiber-attached | host: Bos | place: Iran: Karaj | collected 2018-10 | reverse complement strand
GATTTAAGTCATGATAAGATGTCAAGTGAAGAATTTGTTACTAGTGTACGTGATGAAGTTTTAAATAATAATATTTATTGTTTTACACCTAAAGGTGATGTTATTGAATTACCAAAAGGTGCTACACCACTTGATTTTGCATATAAGATTCATACAAAAGTTGGGGAAACTACAGTAGGAGCTATTGTTAATAATAATATTGTTCCTTTGGATTATGAGTTAAAAGATAATGATATTGTTAAAATTAATACTAGTAAGAATTCTAAACCTTCTAAAGAGTGGATTAATATGGTTAAAAGTACAGCCACTCGAAATAAGATTAAAGCTTTCTTTACAAAAAATGATCGTGAAATATATATAGAGCGTGGTAAGTATTTATTTGAGAAGGATTTAAGAAAAAGAAAACTTCCTTTTGCAGATTTTTTAAGTGATAAAAATATTAAAAAGATCTGTGATACTTTAAAAATGGAAGATATGGATGAAGTGTATCTATCTATTGGTAATGGTAAAATTACACCTAATGGAGTTATTAATATTATTGATAAATCAGTGGATGCTTATACACCAAAGAATATTAAAGTTACTTCTAAAGCTATTGATGCTGATATTATTGTAAACGGCATTGATAAAGTAAAAGTTAATTTAGCTAATTGTTGTAATCCAGTGTTTGGGGATCCAATTATTGGATATATTACTAAAGGAAATGGTATTACAGTTCATCGCTTGAATTGTCATAATTTGGAAATGTTAGAAGATAGAACATTAGAAGTAACATGGCATACTAATAATGATAAAAGATATTTAACTTGTTTATTAATACATATGAATGATGGTAATAATCATATGTTAGATATTATTCAAGGTGCTTCTTCAATGAATGTTAGTGTAGATGGAATTAAAATTATGAGTAAAGGTGAAAAGTCTATTTATGAAATGGCTTGTTATGTTACAGGTCTAGAACAATTAGAAAGATTAATTTTAGTCATTACAAAAAATTCATTTGTCGAGAAAGTTGAGAGGGAATTTAGATGAGAGTATTAGTACAGAGAAGTGGTAAAGCTAATGTTGTTGTTAACAATAAAGAGATTGGTAAAATAAATGATGGCTTAGTTGTATTTGTTGGGTTTACTGAAGGAGATACTAAAGAGACAATTGAGTATCTTGCTAAAAAGGTGGTTAATTTAAGAATTTTTCCTGATGAAAATGAGGTTATGAATAAAAGTATTTTGGATTATGGTGGTAGTGTTTTATCTGTTTCACAATTTACTTTGTACGGGGATACTAAAAAAGGTAATAGACCTAGTTATGTAATGGCTTTAGGGGGAGAAAAGGCTAAAGAATTATATGATTTGTTTAATGATGAATTAAGAAAATATGTAGAAGTAGAAACTGGAGAATTTGGGGCAGATATGATAGTATCTATTACCAATATTGGGCCAACTACTATAACAATGGAGAGATGATTATGTTTCAAAATAAATTAAATTATACAATTATTAATTTAGCAGCATTGATGTTATTCTTATATATTGGTTTGTCTAATCTTGGACTATGGTGGAGGTTTTTAACTAGATGTGTATCTGTTTTAGCACCTTTTCTAATCGGATTTGCCTTTGCTTATGCTTTTACTCCTTTGGTTAGATATTTAGATAAAAAATTACCTAGAGCTTTGGCAATTATAATTGTAGTAGTGGGGTTAATTCTAATTGTTTTTGGAATACTATATTTTACCTTGCCTATGTTGTATGAACAACTATCTTTATTAATTAAAATGTTAATAGAGGTATTCCAATCATTTAGTGAGCGTTTCCATGTTAATATTGGTTCTTTTGAATTACAAATAACTGATTATTTGAATGACGCTTTGAAAGAAATTGGGTCTTTTACTTCTTCAACAACTGTTGATATATTAGGAAAGTCTTTTGATTTTTTAGGAAAATTTATTGTTGGTTTTGTAGGATTTGTTTATTTCTTAGCTGATATGGATAAAATTCGTTTTACTATTAAAAATGTTCTTCGTCATAATAATAAGAGATTACTAGAATATATTAAATGTATGGATCGTGAGATTTCAAATTATTTAAGAGGTTTAGAAATATTCATGGTTATTCAATTTGTGGAGTATAGTTTATTATTTCTAGTTGTTGGTCATCCTAACTGGTTAATATTAGGAATATTAGCTTGTTTAACGACTGTTATTCCATACTTTGGAGGATTAATTACTAATATAATAGCTATTATTTTAGCAAGTGTAGTTTCATTTAGATTACTTGTTTTAACTATTATTATATGTTTGATATTTCCTCAGGTTGATGGATACCTTATATCTCCAAAAGTTTATGGTAAAACTAATAATGTAAATCCATTAATTACTATTATGGTTGTTTCAGTAGGTGGAACAATTGCGAATATTGTGGGTATTATTGTTGCGTTACCTTGCTATTTACTTATTAGAACAACTTATCATTTCTTTCAAAATGATTTGAAAAAAGGAATGAATATTGTAAAAGAAACGATTTAGTTTCTTTTCTTTTTATGGGTGTTGAATTATTGAATTAATAGTTGTATAATAAGAGTAACTTCTTGGGAAAGAGTATTCTTAGGAATTTTATAGAGACAGTATGGTTGGTGGAAATACTGATATGAGTAAGAAGAAGACATCCTATAAAAAAAGAAGCGGGTTACTCCGTTATGAGTTATGAAAGAAAAAAATAAGGTGGCACCGCGGTATAGTATATCGCCCTTTGTGCTCACCTTTTTTGTTTGTAGGAGGGATAAAATGATACAAAGACAAAAAGGTTGTAATGACATTTATGGAAGGGAAGCTAAAGTATGGAAGTATGTGGATACAGTTATTGATGCTTTGATGGAAAAGTATAATTATAATTATATTCGTACTCCTATTTTTGAAGCTACTGAATTATTCCATAGAGGTGTAGGAGAAACAACGGATATTGTTACGAAAGAAAGTTATGATTTTGTTGATAAAGGTGGAAGAAAGATTACTTTACGTCCTGAAGGTACGGCGGGTGTTGTTCGTAGTTTTATTGAGAATAAAATGTATGGAGATGCTAATCAGCCTGTAAAAGTTTATTATAATGGGACAATGTATCGATATGAGAGACCACAAAGTGGAAGAGATAGGGAATTAACTCAATTTGGTATGGAAATATTAGGTAGTGATGATCCACTTACTGATGCTGAAATTATTAGTGCAGCTGTTAATTTTTATCAGATATTAGGATTAAAAGAAATTAAAGTTAATTTGAATTCTTTAGGGGATAATGAGTCTCGTATGAAGTATCGTGAGGCTTTAGTAGAGTATTTTAAACCGCATATTAAAGATTTTTGTGAGGATTGTCAAGATCGTTTAGAAAAGAACCCTTTAAGAATATTAGATTGCAAAGTAGACCAAGATAATGAAGTGTTGAAGAATGCTCCTAAGACATTAGATTATTTAAATGAGGAAAGTAGGGATCGTTTTGAAGCTGTTCAAGAATATTTGGATATTATGCAGATTAAATATGAAATCAATCCAAGTATTGTTAGAGGGTTAGATTATTATAATCATACCGTATTTGAAATAGAAGCAAAAGTAAAAGGATTTGGAGCTAATAACGTTATAGGTGCTGGTGGAAGGTATAATGGACTTGTTAACCAATTAGATGGACCTGAAACTCCTTGTGTTGGATTTGCATCAGGAATTGGTAGAATTGTAAGAGCTTTGGAATTAGAAAAGATTAATGTTCCTATCGTTGAAGATATAGATTTATTTATTATGTATGTTAATGATGAGGAGAAAAAATATGCTGCCTATTTAACTCAAGAATTAAGATTAGCTGGTTTTATTGTTGAAACAGAGTATACAGGAAGAGGTTTAAAAGGGCAATTTAAACAAGCTGATCGTTTGAATGCTAAATATATTTGTGTATTAAATAGTGAGGATTTAGATAATCATGAAGTTAAGATAAAAAATAACAAAACAAAAGAAGAAGAAATTATTTCTTTGGATATGTTAATTTATTATTTGGACGAAATGATTAATACAACTTGTGATGATGAATGTGAATGTGGTTGTGAACATAGTCATTGCCATTGCGATGAAACTTGCGATTGTGGCTGCCAAGATGGTAAAGAATGTACTTGTGGTGGAGAATGTCATTGTGATGAAACTTGCGATTGTGGTTGTCAAGATGGCAAAAAATGTACTTGTGGGGAGTGATTAGATGAAGATTAATGTTAATGAATTAAATAAACATTTAGATGAGGAAATTGTTTTTAGTGGTTTTGTTGATTCTATTAGAGATAAAAAATGGGTAATGTTTGTTATATTAAGAGACGCTACTGGTAAGGTACAAATGACAATTGAAAAGAGTGAAGAGGCTAATAAACCATTATTGGATATTATGAGCAATGTTACTGTTGATTCTACTGTACGAGTTGTTGGAAAAGTAGTTTCTAATGAAGCTGTTAAATTAGGGGGATTAGAAATTATACCTTCTAAGATTGAAATTACTAGTGAAGCATTACCTTTACCATTTGATTACAATAATCTTGAGGGAGTTAATATTGATACTAGAATGGATTACAAATGGTTGGATATGAGAAATCGTCGTAATACTTTGATTAGACAAGTAGAATCTTGTATGACAGAAGGAATGAGAAGTTTCTTATACGCAAATCATTTTACTGAAATTCATTCACCAAAATTAATTGCAGCTGCATCTGAATCAGGATCTGATGTATTCGAAGTAAAATATTTTGATGGTGAAGCATATCTTGCTCAAAGCCCACAATTTTACAAACAGATGGCTTTGGCAGGAGGTTTGGATCGAGTTTTTGAAGTTGGACCTGTTTTTCGAGCAGAAAAATCTAATACTAATCGACATGCTACAGAGTTTACTGGTTTTGATTTAGAGTTTGCTTATATTGATTCTTATGAAGATGTAATGGATTTAGAAGAAGATTTATTAATTGCTGGATTATCATGTGTTAAGGAAAGATATGGTGAGGAAATTAAGGAAGTATTTGGGACTGAAGTGATTATTCCTACCAAACCTTTTCCGAGAATTAAACTAAAGGATTTATATCAGGAATTACATGATAGATATCATTTTGAAATTCCTAAAGAAGATATAGGTGATATGAATGCTGAGGCTGAAAAATTAACTTATAAATTTGCAATGGAAGAGTTTAATTCTGAGTTTATATTTATTGTTGATTATGCAGCTACTAAGAGACCTTTTTATCATATGAGAGATAGTGAAGGAAAATTGCAAGGGTATGACTTGATTTGGAGAGGTATGGAAATTACTTCTGGAGCTCAAAGAGAACATAGATATGAAGAGTTAGTAAAGAATGCTAATGAAAAAGGATTAGGAAAAGATGTAGAATTCTATTTACAATTCTTTAAGTATGGTTGTCCTCCACATGGTGGATTTGGGATTGGTTTAGATAGAATTACTATGTTATTATTGGGACTTTCTGGAATTAAAGAAACACAATTTTTATTCAGAGGACCTAATCGGTTAACACCATAAAAAGTTGCTGGGCAACTTTTTTCTTTTTTTTCTTTCTTTTCTTTGTTATACTTATGATGAAAATAGGTGAGTAGATTGAAAGCTAAAATGATAAAGAAACAAAAAAATACTTCTAAATTTATTCAAATATTAAAAGAATATGAGACTATTATTACAGCTTTTTTTGTTCTTTTCTTTATGTTATTATTTTGTTTTATTGGTTATTATTCTTTACGTGTTCAAAATAAAAGTTTTTTTTCTTCTTTACAAAGTGAAAATACAGGTGATTTAACACTTTCTTCTTCAACTGTTACTTTAACAACGCAGGATAGTTCTATGCCAGATAGTATTGGTTTACAATATCATAAATATGGAGTTTCTATTGAAAATAAAAATAGTAAAGATATATCATATGAATTAATATTTGAAATTAATTCTAATCTTCAAAGAAAGTGTGGATGTAGTTTTCCTAATTTTAATTATTCTATGATTCATTACTCTATTGATCAAAAAGATGTATTAACTTTTATAGATGATAATATGATTGTTTTACATGATAGGCTTTTAGCAAAAGAAAAAAAAGATTATATTATTTCTATGTGGTTAGAAGATGGATTAAGTATTTATAATTATCATGTTCATGGTAATTTTAGAGTAAAAGAAATATCATAAAAGTTTTACAAAATAAGGTGTTTTTTAAAACACTTGAAATATTTACTTTTTTTTAGTATAATGAAGTTGTCAGATAGATATGTACAGACACTTTTAAAACCGACTAAAATAACGATACGGGAGTTCGGAACAGTTATCGGTGTTGAAGACTTATTAATTTAAGGATCCTAATGATAACGTATGAACACCCACCTGGTCATGAGATTAGGTTTTATCGTTCGTCTTAGGCATATCTCCTGACTTTTTTTGTTGCCTTTTATTTTTCTTTGTGGTACAATATGCGTTACAGGGGGGAGAAGTATGTTAGTATTACCAATTGTTAACAGGGGACGTATTATTTGCGTACAGATTCGTTTGAAAAATGCTAAAAAAGTAAAAATAAACGTCCGTTATAAAGAAGCTGAAGGAAGTGAACTTATTGTAAACAGAGAAAAGTTTTCAGATTCTTTATTTCATAAGTCAAGAACATTGACTGCTCCTATTGAATTTATTCGTTCTAAAACAATTAATTTCCCAAGGAGTTTTTTAGGTACTACAAAAGAAAGAAGAGACTCTACTAGATATGATATTTATGAGTTTCCTTTACCTCCTACAAGAGTAAATGAAGCATTAGATAGTTTATATGGGAGTGTTATTTTAGATTATTTAAATGAAATACCAGATTCTCCAACAAAAGGAAAATATGTTTCTCTTGAAGATTTAGGAATAGGGGCTTATTTAACAGATGAGAAGATTGCTAAATTAAAAAGAATTGTTACAGAAGAAAAAAATCCTACTCATTGGCCTGAATTATTCAGAAAAGAAGGAATTGCTGATCTACAAGATATTATTCAATTCTTTGAGATATTTGAATGTATTCTTCTATCAGATCATTCTATTCCAGAAACAAGTTTACGTGATACTTTAAAATCTATGGGAGTTATTAATACTAGAGATTATAGAAATTTAAAAAAGTATTATTCTATTGCTAAAAGTAATAGAGAGATTTATTTTAAGATATCCTATGTTAATAAATTATTATATGATAAACCACTTACCCTTTTAATTCATCATAATGAAGAGATTGATCGATTCCAATTTATTAAGAAAAAGGAGAAAAGTGAAGACTATCAACAAGCGGCTTAGATTTAGCCGCTTTATAAAAGTAATAGGGGATTCTAATTTAGATCTTTTAGCAAGTAAGAGTGTTTTAGTTCTTGGTTGTGGTGGAGTTGGTGGCTATGTGGTGGAAGCCTTAGCTAGAAGTGGTATTGGTCAAATTATAATAGTTGATTATGATGTAGTAGAGGAAAGTAATATAAATAGACAAATTATTGCTTTAGAATCAACTATTGGTAAATATAAAATAGATGTTTTAGAAAAAAGAATAAAAGATATTAATAAAGAATGTAATATTATAAAGATTGATAAATTTATTGATAAAGACAATTATTTAGAATTATTCGATTATAAGATAGATTTTTTTGTAGATTGTTGTGATACAGTAGTTGTTAAAAAACTAGTAATGAAGGAATGTTTGGAGAGAAATATTTCATTTATTAGTTCGATGGGTACTGGTAATAAGATGGATCCTTCTAAGTTAGAAATATGTGATATTCGAAAAACGTTGAATGATCCATTAGCTAGAATACTTAGAAAGCATGTAAAGGATGAAAAGATTAATAAAAAAGTAATGGTCTTATCATCTAGAGAATTACCTATTAAAACTGGTGATAGAATACCTGGTTCTACAGCTTTTGTTCCCGCTAGTGCAGGATTGTTGATTGCTAGTTATATTGTAAGAGAATTAATTAAATAAAAAGTGTTAAGAATTTCTTAACACTTTTATAATTTTCTATAAAGTCCAATTACTTTTCCTAGAATGGTACATTCTTTTAGAATGATTGGTTCCATAGTATCGTTTTCTGGTTGTAATCTAAAATAGCCATCTTCTTTGTAGAATGTTTTTACTGTAGCTTCATTATTTTCATTCATAGCTACTACTGTTTCACCATTTCTAGCAGTATTTCTTCTTTCTACTATTAATATATCTCCATCATAGATTCCTACGTTTATCATTGATTCTCCACTTACTTTTAAAGTGAATATATCATTTTTTGTTGTGACCAAGTTTGCTGGTAGACTAAAATATTCATCTGGTGTTTCTATGGCTTCTATGGGGGTGCCGGCTGTTACTTTTCCTAATAAAGGAACATTTATTATATTTTCTTTTTCTTTTAAATATTCATTTGGTACTAGTACTTCTAGTGTTCTATTTTTATTGTCTCCTTTTTTGATATACCCTTTTTCTTCTAATTTTGTTAGATGAAAATGAATGGTTGCTGGGGAAGATAAATTGGCTTCTTCTCCAATTTCACGAACAGTAGGTGGGTAACCATTTTTTGCTACTAATTTTTTTATTACTTGTAGAATAAAATTTTGCCTTCCGGTTAATTTTTCCATATTATTATCTCCTTTATAAATTCATCTTATCATTTTTTATGTAAAATGTCAAACAAATGTTTTAATTATCATTGACACGAACAATTATTCGAATTATAATCGATTTATAAGATGAAGGGAGTGATTTATATGAGAGAAATATTAAAGAAAGGATTAACAATATTTGTAATTTATATGTTATTTGCAGCTTATTTGTTATTTGTAAGTAATAGGATTGAAAGATTAGAAAATAGGGAACAAAATGAATTTGTAAATGTATCTATTAATTATAGTGAATAACGTTTCTTTATGTTATACTAGGAGCAGATGTATGAAAATGGAAGGTGATTTACTTGAAAAAGATAATATTGGTAGATGGAAATAATTTGTTATTTCGGAGTTTTTATGCAACTGCTTATCAGGGTGTTATTATGAAAAACTCGAAGGGTTTTCCAACTAATGCTTTATATGGTTTTATTAATATGATGAATAAAATTATTAAAGAAGAACAACCTAGTTATATAGTGGTTGCTTTTGACAAAGGGAAGACCTTTCGGCATGATCAATATGAGGATTATAAGGCAGGAAGAATGGCTGTTCCAGATGAATTAAAAATGCAATTTCCTAAAGCTAAAGAAGTTTTAAAAAGTATGGGAATTAAGCATTATGAAATTGATAATTATGAAGCTGATGATATTATTGGGACATTAGCAAGAATAGTTGATGAAGAAGATCAATTTATTGCGACTATAATTAGTAGTGATAAAGATTTATTGCAATTAATTAGTGATGAAGTAACAGTTAAGCTTTTAAAACAAAGTGATTATATTATGATGGATAGAGATGAATTTTTTAAGACTTATCAAGTGGAACCTATCAGGATGATTGATTTGAAAGCTTTAATGGGAGATTCTAGTGATAATATCCCAGGTGTTAAAGGAATAGGGGAAAAGACTGCTATTCAATTATTATCTAAATATGGTAGTTTAGATGGGGTTTATGAACATTTAGATGAAATAAGTCCTAAAACTAGAGAAAAATTAGAAAATGATAAAGATAATGCTTATAAGAGTTATAATTTGGCTACTATATATAGAGAAGTACCATTAGATTTTGAATTAGATGATTGTAAGTATATGGGATATAATCCTATTGAATATAAAAAAGAATTAGAAGAATTAGAATTTTATTCATTATTGAAGAAATTAGATTTTTCAAATGTTCCTCTTCTGAAAGAAGATAAGAAAGAAGAAGAGTTAGTTATTGATGATATTAATCATTTTACAGAAAAAGATTTTTCTTTTTATGTTGAAACTAGAGGCTCTGTTTATAGTAAAAGTAGTATTTTAGGTATAGGAATATATGATGGGGAAAAAGGTTATTTTATTTCTAATGAGGAAATAGATAAAAATAAAAATATATTTAGTAGTAATGTTTTTAAATATACATATGATTTAAAAAGAAGTTTAGTTGTATGTAATAATATTGATTTTAATAATGTAAGTTTTGATACTATGATTGCGGCTTATTTACTTGATTACGTTGTTAAAGATGATATTAGTTTTGTAGCGAGAAGTTTTGATTATGATATTCCTGATTATGAATCTTTGTATGGTACTGATAAAAGACCTAAAGATATTTCTTTAGATGAATTAAAAAGAGTGTGTTGTCTAAAGGCAAAATTTATTTATGAAACGAGAGAGAGATTATTAAAAGAATTAGCTGATAATGAAGAGATGGATTTATTTTCTAATATAGAGATGCCATTAACATTTGTTTTAGCTGATATGGAAAAAACTGGGATTAGAGTTGATCGTGAGTATTTACAATCAATAGAGATTGAATTAGAAAAGCAAATGAAGAGTCTTGAATTAGAAATATATGATTTAGCTGGATCTACTTTTAATATTATGTCTCCAGCTCAACTTGCGAAAGTATTATTTGAAGATTTAGAGATACCTTATCCTAAAAAGGTAAAAGATAATAAGTATTCTACTAGTAAAGATATTCTAGATAAAATTGCTTTTGTTCATCCAATTGTAGAAAAAGTATTGGAATATCGTACTTTAACGAAGTTATATACAAATTATGCAGTTGGGTTACAAAATGAAATTAGGGAAGATGGTAGAATTCATACTATATTTACACAGACTTTAACTAGAACAGGTAGACTTTCTAGTATTGAACCTAATTTGCAAAATATTCCAGCTAGAAATGATTATTCTAAATTAATTAGAAAAGCCTTTTTACCTGATGAAAATTCAGTTTTATTATCTAGTGATTATTCACAGGTAGAACTTCGAATATTTGCTCACATGTCACATGAAGCAAATCTAATTCAAGCATTTATTGATGAAAAAGATATTCATGCTAAGACTGCTAGTGATATTTTTCATGTTCCTATGGAAGATGTTACAAAAGATATGAGAAGAAATGCAAAGGCTGTTAATTTTGGTATTTTATATGGAATTAGTGGTTTTGGATTATCTGAAGATTTAGGAATTGATATTAATTCAGCTAAAAAGTTTATTGATTCTTATTTAGATACATATCCTGGAATTAAAGATTATATGGAAGAAGCTAAAGCTTTAGCTTATCGTAATGGCTATGTAAAAACTTTAATGAATCGTAAAAGAGTTATTGAGGAATTAAATAATAAAAATTATATGATTCGTAGTAGTGGTGAGAGAATGGCTCTTAATACACCTATTCAAGGAACTGCAGCTGATATATTAAAGAAAGCTATGGTTGAAATATATGATGAATTTAGAAAGAGAAATCTAAAAAGTAAAATGTTAATCCAAGTACACGATGAGTTAGTATTTAATGTGTTAAAAGACGAATTAGATGAAGTAAAAGAAATTGTTCAGAATATAATGGAGAATACTTTTAAATTAGATGTTCCTTTAAAAGTAGATATTGAGGTTGGAGATAACTGGTACGAAGCAAAGTAGTGAATTGAATTATTATATGGTTAATGTTACAATAAAAAGCATTATTACTGAGAGGTGTGTATAGTATGAAAAAGAAAATAATAATTACTTCTATAATTGTATTACTAGTTGTTTGTGGTTGTAGTTTTAAACAAAAGAAAGATTTTATTTCGTTTAGAGATAAATTAGATGATGATTTGAATTATGCATTAATGGTTCAAGGAAATGAAACTAAAAATTTATTCTTTGATTTTAAATTAACTGATAGTTATGCTGCAACTTTAACTGCGACTTATAATGATGAGGTTTTAAGTACTGAGAACTTAGGAACTTTTAAGGGGACTGGAAAATATTATTTAACAATTGCTAATGATGGTAAAAGGTTGAAATACTATGATTATTTAATTAGTGATGATTTTTCTTCATCAGCATTTGATTGGCAAGATATTCCTTTTGAAACAGAAGGTCTAGGATCTATTGATTCTACTGGGTTTTCTAATATAATTAAGCCTTCAGGAGATAAAATAGAATTAGGTAAAATATTTATTTCTAGAAGTAGAGAAAAAGCAGATGAGGTTGTGACAATTAGTTTAGATTTAATAAAAGAGTTAAGTAAGTAGGTGATGTTGTGCCTGAAAAACCAGAAGTAGTTACAGTATGTAAAGTATTAGAAGAGAAAATAATAGGTAAGACGATTACAGGATGTAATGTATATTGGGATAATATT
>JAEEGL014314731.1_pt1 | contig 12272 bp, 11 predicted proteins | sample 9134231 | NCBI WGS metagenome assembly JAEEGL01 (sample SAMN16246548, study PRJNA631951) | gut metagenome | biome: gut microbiome; feature: rumen; material: fiber-attached | host: Bos | place: Iran: Karaj | collected 2018-10 | reverse complement strand
TGTATGCGGCATAGACTTTTGTGTAATCCAACTCCTCGCAAATCTCGTCCACCAACCGCGCCGGATCATCTTCGGGTATCCTTATCTCAAGATTTATGGGCATTACCACTTGATTTCTGTCGTTTTTCATAGTACAATGATTTCGCTTTCTGTGTGTTTTTTTTGGCAATTAAATTATACTATGAAAGCAGCGACCGGGCAACCCTTTCGGGCTACCCGGTCGTTTTTTTGTGGGACTTAATGCAACAGCCCCTTTGTATCCAAATATGCGTCCTTAACCAACAAAAAAACGCCGAAGGGCGTTTTTTTGTTGGCTGGAATGAAGTCGCCCCTTGCGGGGCTGATGAAGGAATGAAGACGCAACGCTCACGAAGTCGCTTCTGCGGAGCTAATGATTTTTGGGGCGACTTCGCTTCATCAGGCACAGGTTACTGCGCCGACTTCATTAACGAGCGCAGCGAGAGTCTTCATCAGCGAAGCTTCTTCATTAAGCGCCGTCAGGCGCTGTCTTCATTGAAATCCTCCCCTGTGTTTCACACTGCGATTTCACTGTTGAAAACCGGCGGGATCTGTGCTATTCTTTTTTTGTGGAAAGAACCGGAAAAGAGGAACAGAATTTGAGCGTTTCTTCAAACAAAAAACAGATCAGTACCGTGCTGATGCTGCTGCAGTTTGCGATTTTCGGTTTCAGCTTTGTTGCAATGGAAAAGCTGATCGACTGCGGAAGCCGCTCGCTGCTGATTATCGGCGTGCGGTTCGCGCTCGGCGGCGCGGCGCTGCTGCTCGCGGGGCTGTGTCTGCCCAGAAGCAGCGTTTTTTCCTTCCGCCCGAATAAGATCAGCGTTTTGTACGGGCTGATCGCCGGGGGGATGCTGTTTGTGGGGCACGGCGTTCAGACCTACGCCAGCGAATACACCTCCGCCGCAAACAACGCGCTGTTTACGGGGCTCAACGTGGTGTTCGTTGCGGTGCTCACCATGCTGATCCGGCGCAAACCCGATATAAAGGTGATCGTATGCACGCTGCTGAGCATCGTGGGCGTGGCGCTGGTGGCGGGCTTTTCCTTCCGGGGCTTTACGCCGAATTTCGGCGATATCCTCGCCCTGCTGAGCGGACTGAGCTTCGGCCTGAATTACATGCTGCTCGAAAAGCTTCTTGCGCATAAGGGGATCAACCTTTGCGTGTTTACGGTGTTTCAGATGCTCGTGCCCGCCGTTTTGGGTTTTGCGGGCTCGGCGCTGTTCGAGCGCGAGGGCTATAGCGGCATCGCGCTGAAAGAGGCGCTGCCATGGTTTTTATATATGGGCGTCGCTGCCTCCGGTATTACTTATCTGATCCAGGCATTCGCCCAATCGCACCTCACGGCCACCACGGTCTCCGTGCTCTCCTGCACCGAACCGGTATTTGCCGCGGTGTTCTCGATTATGCTCGGTTACGACGTGTTTTCGCTCCGCCTCGCGGCAGGCTTCGTACTGATCATTGCAGCAACGCTGATCATCTGCCTGGTTCCCTCAAAGCGACGCCGGAACGAGGTGAAATAATCAGCACAAACTTATTTTTCAGCGCCTCAAGCCGATTCCTTTTATTGCACCGCCGCCGCGTTTACGGTATGATTTTGATAAGCTCAGTGTTCAGGTGAAAGGAGCTCTCGATTGTGAATATCAGTGAAAACATTTGGTGGATCACCAACGGTTCGGTGCAGTGGAAGCTCTACAAAAACAGATCGTACCGGGCGCAGATCCAGCGCGCGGATCCGCAGCGCATATATAACGTGCCCGGCATGCCCGGGGTGGTATATAACTTTCTGGACGACGCTTACGAGAAGGTGGCGGCCTCCGGTTATGTTGTGACCGGCGTCAAAGGCGAAATGTGGCCGATCAACAAAGAAACCGTAAAAAAATACCGCGTGGATCCGGATGAGATCACCGCGGAGCCGACGCCCGTGGATACCGTTGAGCTCGATACCGTTTACGCAGGCGTGATGATCCCGGCGGACACGCAGTTTACCCTTGAGGTCGTATACGGTGAAAGAGCGGTACTGCACGGGAACAGCCCCGGCGCCGAACACGGCTGCGGGGACTATATTCTTTTCCCTGCAAAGCAGTTCGGCGGAGAATACCTCCCAGACTTCAACAACAGCGGCAGGATCGTAAACGGGTCGGTTTTTGACATATTATATCAGCCCTTCTGCGACGCCGCTGCATCGGCGGATTCATAATACCGTGAAAGGACGGGATCGGCGAGCGCGGCAAAAACGATATCAATTCCCTTTACACGATGGAGGACGCCGTATTTTCGGCTTGCTTCCTCAACACCAACCTCAGAAACTGCGATCTGGTGCGCATGGCGTGCTTCTCCCCCGTTGTGAACACGCGCGGTGCGATCTTCACCCACAAAAACGGCATTGTGCTGCCCCGCACTCCGTAAACGTGATCGAACTGCGCTGGCCTTCTCCCCTCAGGATATAAGTTCATCGTTTATACGAAAACGCCTCCGGAAATCCGGAGGCGTTGTTTATTGAACTGCAGATACCGGCGTTAAACTGCCGCGATCTCTTCCTGAGTGAGGGGGCGCCAGCCGCGGGCGGCAAGCTTCGCTTCGCTGCCCTTGGTATCGGTGACGCGGAAGATCATATACGCGTGCTCGGTATCCTTCGCGCCGAGGAAGGCGTACATATACTCGATGTTCACCTCGGCATCGTTAAAGGCGTTCAGCAGTTTATTGAGTCCGCCGGGCTCATCCGGCACGGCGAAGGCCAGCACGTGGCTGAAATTGGCGATGAAATCGCCGTTTCTGAGCACGTTCGCCGCCTCATAGATGTCGTCCACGATCATGCGGGCGATGCCGAAATCTTCGGTTTCAGCCAGCGAGAGGGCGCGGATATCGATGTTGTTGGCAGCCAGAAGCGCCGTCATCGCGCTGAGCTGGCCGGGTTTATTTTCGAGAAAAACGGAAACCTGTTTGATACTCATTATTAACCCTCCTTAAATCTTGCGCTTATCCACAACGCGCACGGCCTTGCCCTCGCTGCGGGCAATGGTTTTGGGCGCAACCAGCGTAACCCGGGCGGTGAGCCCCAGCATGGAGCGCAGACCCTCCACCAGCGCCTTCTGGCGCGCCTGGATCTCGCCCACGTTGTCGGTGAACATTTCGGGCGTCATTTCCACCTGCACGTCCAAAGTATCGGTATTGTTTACGCGGTCCACCACGATCAGGTAGTTGGCGGCGTAGCCGTGGTTGATCAGTACCGTTTCGATCTGACTCGGGAACACGTTGACGCCGCGGATGATCAGCATATCGTCCGTGCGGCCCTTCGGCTTGCCCATGCGCACGTGGGTACGGCCGCAGGGGCATTTTTCACGGGTGAGGGTACAGATATCGCGGGTGCGGTACCTGAGCAGCGGGAACGCCTCTTTATCCAGCGCGGTGAACACCAGTTCGCCCTGCTGCCCTTCCGGCAGCACCTCGCCAGTCACGGGGTCGATGATCTCGGGGATGAAGTGGTCCTCATTCACGTGCATGCCCTGCTGGGCGGAGCACTCAAACGACACGCCGGGGCCGGAAAGCTCGGTGAGGCCGTAGATATCGTAGGCCTTGATGCCCAGCGTCTTCTCAATGTCGTGGCGCATCTCTTCGCTCCACGCCTCCGCGCCGAAGATACCTGCTTTGAGGGGAATATCGTCCGGCCCGTAGCCCATCTCCTTCATGCGCTCGCCGAGGTACGCGGCGTAGCTGGGGGTGCAGCACAGAATGGTGGCCTGCAGATCCATGATGAACATGATCTGCCGGTCCGTATTGCCGGAAGAGGTGGGAACGGTAAGGCAGCCCACCTTATGGCTGCCGCCGTTGAGGCCCGGGCCGCCGGTGAACAGGCCGTAGCCGTAAGACACCTGGCACACGCTCTCGTTCGTGCCGCCCGCCGCGGTGATGGCGCGGGCGCAACATTCCTCCCACAGATCGATATCGTGCTGGGTATAGAACGCCACCACGCGCTTGCCGGTGGTACCGGAGGTGCTCTGGATACGCACGCAGTCCTTCAGCGGTTTGCCCATCAGCCCGTAGGGGTAGGCCTCTCTGAGGTCGTCCTTGCTCAAAAACGGGAGCTTATGAAGGTCGTCGATGGTTCTGATGTCGGCGGGGGTGAGGCCTTTCGCCTCCATCTTTTTACGGTAGTAGGGCACGTTGTCCCAAACGTGCTGCACCTGTTTCACGAGCTTTTCGTTCTGGAGATTAATCATCTCCTCGCGCGAAGCGCATTCGATCTCAGGCTGGTAGTATCTTTCCATGGGAATCACTCTCCTTTTGTAAAATGGATTCTTTATCGAAACGGATATGTATCGGAGGTTATTTAATAGCCGATCATCAGATCCGGTTTCTTTTCTTTGATAAATGCAACGATCTCAATGGCGTCCTTATCGGATTTGCCGCGGGTACGCAGCTTGCAGAGCGTAGTTACCTTGCCCGCGGGATTCTCATAGCGCAGTTCGCGCCTGTCTTCCACATAATTGGTTCTGTGCACGTACTGGTATATCTTGCGGATCTCGGCATATTCCGGAATTCTGCCCCCGCCTTTTATAAAGATATGCTGACTTCCCATACGCAGCTTCCCCTCGGCCATCGGCACGGCTTTCTGGAATTCGGTCTCCATCTGTTCTGTCTTTCCTTCGTTTTCAATCTTTTTGAACAGCCTTCTGCTGCTGAAAAGCTGAAGCAGCCCTATGATCAGCAAGAGCAGCCCTAAAATGCCGAGAGCAAGGAATGGTACCGCCGCTTCCTCTTCATCCGCGGCAAACAGCACAACCGGCACGATTATCGCGACCACTGACAACACAGTGATCACAAGCCATCCTGCGGTAAACGAGTTGACGTATTTCTTAAATTCGTATTTCACTGTAACTTCAATCCTCTTTTCTTTGCAGGCTCAGGCAACAGATAAAGAAACCTGTTCTGCACAATCATATAAAAAATGGTTTTCAGGTCCCCGCGTTTTTGCCGACGGCAAACGCCTTTTTGTTGATCTCAAGGAATTTCGGCGGCACGATGGCCTCGAGAGAAGCCAGCCACTTTTCTTCCGGAATATCGAAATAATGCGAAAGTCTGCCCAGCAGCACGATGTTCACGGCCTTTAAGGACCCCGCCTTCTCGGCAAGCTGCAGGCAATCCAGCGCGTCCACGCTGACGCCCGCGGCCTTCATTGTTTCCACCAGGTTTTCGGGGTACTGTGCCGCGCCGGTGATCACCGGCATCGGGTCGATCTGCTGGGTATTGGTAACAATCACGCCGCCCTTTTTGAGATACGGCACGTATCTTGCGGCCTCCAGCAGCTCGAAGGATACGATATAATCCGCTTCTCCCTTATCGATCACGGGCGAATACACCTTGTCGCCCCAGCGCACGTAGGTGACCACGCTGCCGCCGCGCTGGCTCATGCCGTGCACCTCGCTCACCTTTACGTCGTAGCCGCAGCCGAGCAGCAGATGGCCTAAGAGCTTACTCGCCAGCAGGCTTCCCTGCCCGCCTACGCCAACGATCATTACGTTTTTGGTTTCCATACCGCTGCCCTCCTTACTGCTCTTCAAACGCGCCGAAGGCACACATCTGGGTGCATACGCCGCAGCCCACGCACAGGGTGTTGTCGATCACGGCCTTGCCGTTCTTCATGGATACCGCCGGGCAGCCGATACGCATGCAAGCTTTGCAGCCGCGGCACTTCTCGGGGTCCACCTTTACAGGGGGCTTGTGCTTAACGTATTTGAGCAGCGCGCAGGGACGGCGCGAAATGATCACGCTCGGCTCGTTCGCCGCCAGCTCTTCTTTGAGCACGGTATCGCAGGCCTTCAGATCGTAGGGATCCACCACGCGCACGCGGGCGAAGCCCATGGCGGTGCACAGCGCCTCGAGGTCGATTTTTCCGGCGGGGTCGCCACGCAGGTTGAAGCCGGTGGTGGGGTTCTGCTGGTGGCCGGTCATGCCGGTGATGGAGTTATCCAGAATGATCACGGTGGAGTTGCTTTGATTGTATGCGATGTTTGCAAGGCCCGTCATGCCCGAATGCATGAACGTGGAATCGCCGATCACCGCCACGGTATGGCTCTCATTGGCGGGGTCAGCCTTGTTGAAGCCGTGCACCGCGCTCACGGAGGCGCCCATGCAGAGCGTCATTTCAATGGCGGAAAGCGGCGCCACCGCGCCCAGTGTGTAGCAGCCGATATCGCCCAGCACCGTGCATTTATTTTTGGAAAGGGTATAGAACAGGCCTCTGTGCGGGCAGCCCGCGCACATCACCGGCGGGCGCACGGGCACGCTGACGTCCAGCGAAACGTTCTCTTTGGTTTCATTGCAGAGCTTTTCGGCAAGCAGCCCCTGCGAAAACTCGTCCACGATGGGAAGTTTATCCTTGCCGTGCACTTTAAGGCCGAGGCTCTTGCAGTAATTCTCAATAATGGGGTCGAGCTCTTCCACAACGATGAGCTCTTCCACACCCGCGGCGAAATCGCGGATCAGCTTTTCGGGCAGGGGGTTCACAAGCCCCAGCTTTAATACGCTTACGCTGTCGCCGAACACCTCTTTCACGTACTGGTACGCGGTGGAAGAGGTGATGATACCCGTTTTGCCCGTGCCGCGCTCCACGCGGTTTACGCTTGCGGTTTCCGCCCAGGCGGCGAGGTCTGCCATGCGCTGCTCCACCACCGGGTGGCGGCGCTTGGCGTTGCCGGGCATCATAACGTATTTCGCAATATTCTTTTCGTAGGTTTTTTCGGGAACTTCACGCACGCCCGGCTCCACCACGCTCTGGGAGTGCGCCACGCGGGTGCACATTTTGAGGATCACGGGCGTGTCGTATGTTTCGCTCAGTTCGTACGCAAGCTTTGCGAACGCCAGCGCCTCGGCGGAATCGCTGGGCTCCAGCATCGGCACCTTGGCCGCAATGGCGTGATGGCGCGAATCCTGCTCGTTCTGGCTGGAATGCATGCCGGCGTCGTCCGCCACGGCGATCACGAGCCCGGCGTTCACACCCGTATAGCTCATGGTGTAAAGCGGGTCCGCCGCCACGTTGAGGCCCACGTGCTTCATACCGCAGAAGGCCCGTTTGCCCGCGAGACACGCGCCGAAGGCCGCCTCCATGGCAACCTTTTCGTTGGGCGCCCACTCGCAGTAGATCTCGGGGAACTTTGCGGCCTCCTCTGTGATCTCGGTGCTGGGCGTACCCGGGTAACTGGAAATAAAGCTGCAGCCGGCTTCCCAGAGCCCGCGCGCCGCGGCCTTATTGCCGAGCATTAACTCTTTCATAAAAATCGCCTCCGCGATAGCATTGAAATCAACTGATTTTATCATATTTAAAAAATAAATGCAATAAAATTATAATGAAAAATTGACGAATAAAAAAAATAGTGCTAATATGAAAACATATTCATTTTCAATGCGGAGCTTTTACAAAATGACGTTAAAAGAACTTGAGATCGGCAAAAGCGCGGTGATCACGACCGTCGGCGGCGCGGGAGCGCTCAGGCAGCATTTTCTGGATATGGGCATGATACCGGGCACCGTGGTAACGCTGGTAAAATACGCCCCGATGGGCGATCCGATGGAATTAAAGATCCACGGCTACGAGCTCACCCTGCGGCTGGACGACGCGAGCCGGATCGGCATATCGCCCGTTGAGCACACCGAAGAAAAACCCTCCCCCGTACAAAAACCGGCGGGTGCCGCGGAGCACCCGGGCCTCGGCGAAGGCGGCAAATACCACCCCAAGGGCAGCGGCGACCCGCTGCCGGACGACGAAACGCTCACCTTTGCTTTGGTGGGCAACCAGAACTGCGGCAAGACTACGCTGTTCAACCAGCTCACGGGCGCGAACCAGCACGTGGGCAACTTCCCCGGCGTAACGGTGGACCGCAAAGACGGCCCCATCCGCGGGCACGCCAACACCCGGGTGACCGACCTGCCGGGCATTTACAGCATGAGCCCATACACCAGCGAAGAGATCGTATCGCGGGATTTCGTGATCCGCGAAAAGCCGCGCGCTATCATAGATATCGTGGACGCAACGAACATCGAGCGCAACCTGTACCTGACCATGCAGCTGCTCGAAATGGACACGCCCATGGTGGTGGCGCTGAACATGATGGACGAAATGGCGAACAACGGCGGCACCGTGGACGTAAACGAGATGGAATCGCAGCTGGGCGTGCCGGTGATACCGATCTCAGCCGCCAAAAACGAGGGCGTGCAGGAGCTGATCGACCACGCCCTGCACGTGGCGTATTATCAGGAAAAGCCCCTGCGGCAGGATTTCTGCGATGAATCGCAGCACGGCGGCGCGGTGCACCGCTGCATCCACGCCATCAGCCACCTGATCGAGGACCATGCCCGCCGCGCCGGGCTGCCCGTGCGCTTCGCGGCAAACAAGGTGATCGAGGGCGACGCGCTGATCATTGAACAGCTCGAGCTGGAGCAGAACGAAAAAGAGATGATAGAGCATATCATCCTGCAGATGGAGGCCGAGCGCGGGCTGGACCGCAGCGCCGCCATCGCGGATATGCGCTTCCACTTTATAAACGAGGTATGCGCCGCGGCGGTAAAAAAGCCGGTAGAGAGCAAGGAGCGCCGCCGCAGCGAAAAGCTGGACCGCATCCTCACCGGCAAGTTCACCGCGATACCGGCGTTCATCCTGATTATGGCGCTGGTGTTCTACCTCACCTTCAACGTGATCGGCGGCACCCTGCAGGGCCTGATGGAAACGGGCATCGACAACCTCTCCGCCGCCGTGGACGGCGCGCTCACCGCCGCCGGCGTGAACGAGGTGCTGCACGGCCTGCTGATCGACGGCATCTTCGCCGGGGTGGGCAGCGTGCTCAGCTTTCTGCCCATCATCATCACCCTGTTTTTCTTTCTTTCCCTGCTCGAAGACAGCGGCTACATCGCCCGCGTGGCGTTCGTGATGGATAAGCTTCTCAGGCGCATTGGCCTTTCGGGCAGAAGCATCGTGCCGATGCTGATGGGCTTCGGCTGCACCGTGCCCGCCGTGATGGCCACCCGCACGCTGCCCAGCGAACGGGACCGCAAAATGACCATACTGCTCACGCCCTTTATGAGCTGCACGGCGAAGCTGCCGATCTACGCCTTTTTCGTGAACGCGTTCTTCGAAAAATACAAGGCCCCGGTGATGGTGGGGCTGTATCTGCTGGGCATCGTGTGCGGCATTTTAGCGGCGTTTCTGATGAAGGGCACACTCTTCAAGGGCGCCCCCGCCCCCTTCGTGATGGAGCTGCCGAACTACCGGCTGCCCGGGGCAAAAAACGTACTGCGCCTGCTGTGGGACAAAGCGAAGGACTTTTTACAGCGCGCTTTCTCGGTGATTCTGATCGCCACCGTGGTGGTGTGGTTCTTAAACAGCTTCGACCTGCACTTCAGCATGACCGATAACGCCGAAAACAGCATCCTCGCAAAGGCGGCAGGCCTGATCGCCCCCGCGCTCGCCCCCCTGGGGCTGGGCGACTGGCGCATCGTGGTGTCGCTGATCAGCGGCTTTATGGCCAAAGAGAGCGTTGTGAGCACGATGGAGATCTTGTTCCCGCAGAATATCACCTCCATCCTCACTCCCCTTACGGCGGCGTGCCTGCTGGTATTCTCGCTGCTGTACACCCCCTGCGTGGCGGCCATTGCCGCAGTGAAGCGCGAGCTCGGCAGGCTCTGGGCGCTGGGCGTGGTGGCGTGGCAGTGCGCCATCGCGTGGGTCGCCGCCTTGTTGGTGCACCTGATCGGCGTGGTTTTCTGATGAACGATGAACGATGAATGATGAAAAATGAAAAATGAAGAATTAACAATGAGGGAAGTAAGATGAATGTCTGGGATATTCTGATCCTGATTTTCGTGATCGCGCTTCTGGGCTTTGCCGTATGGCTGAACGCGCGCAAGAAGAAAAAAGGCGACGGCTGCTGCGGCGACTGCAATGAATGCGGCGGCGATTGCAGCGACTGCGGCGGAGGCTGCTGCCGGTAGCCAAAGAACAAACCGCTCAATAAATTTGCATGAGCAAAGCAAAAGTCGCTGAATAAATATTCTTGATCAAACAAAAAGTCGTTGGAAAAATATACTCGATCAGGCGGAAAGTCGTTGGAAAAATATACTTTATCAGGCGGAAAGTCGTTGGAAAAAATGTTTTTTTCGGCAGATCCGCTTGTTTTTTTGTTTTGCTCACGGATTGCCGATAAGAATCGCCTGCAAGGATTGTGCCTGTCCGACACACGCAACCGCCCCTCCGATTTCGACGGCAAAAGAATAATCGCATCAAACACTTGGCTATTCTCCTCATTTATGGTATAATTGAGGAGAATAATAGAGTTGATATGCAAAAAACAAAGGCTTCGATATTGTCCCCCGGTGGTTTTTTCATCACAACAATTCTGGGGTAAAGGGCAATATATTAGAATACAACTGCAAAGGACTTAAAGGGTGATTGAAGGACACACCACTTTGATAAAGAAAGAGAGCGAGCTTTTTGTGCCCGCTCTTTTTGATGGATAATCGTTTTCTATACCCTTTTTGAGTTGTCTTTACCGTATATTCATTGCTTTTTGTTGTGTTTCATGATATATTAAAGCAAGGTTTAATTAGAGGTGAAACAAATGGATTATTTGCTATTAGTAAAAATCCTTCTTATAATAATTGGAGTAACAATTACTGTTGCTCTCATCATAATTCTTAGAATGAGGTCAACGCTTTCGTATTTAAGAAACACTTGTGGCGATCTTTGGTCACGAGTCAAATCATTATCCCCATTAGAATATGCTCTCATTGAATTTCATAAAAAATATAAAACAATGTACCCCGAAACTAAAGACAGTAATGACTTCGATTATAAAAAATGGATTATTGTTTTAATCGAAAAGGCAAATCTCGTTGAGCATTCGTACTCAAATCTTGCGGCAATACCTTATATGGCAGAGATTATGGCAGATTATTCAACACACGAGTTGGATATACTTGCCCAAAAACTACAATGGGGAAATTCTGTTGAACGAGCAAAAAAAGTTGAGTCTTTGATTGAACTGAAAAGAAAAACAAAAGAAATGTTGCAAGAAAGTAATACGGCAAGATATGAACTCGCATATTTATTGCAAATGTTTCCCGTTTTGGAAGAGTACCTTGACGCAGAGTTTTCAGAACTTCCCGTTTTGGAGTCAGAAGAAATAAAGGACTCCTCATATGATAAAACAAGAGATTATTTATCTGTTGACGAATATAAAGATTTAACCTCTACTGAACGAAATCAGCTCGCTTTAGATCGTTATATCGCTTCACATAAAAAAACAAAATGGCAGATCGGCAGAGATTACGAATTATATGTTGGCTATGTATACAGTAAAAAGGGGTATTCTGTTGATACGTGTGGTTCTTATCTCGGTGTAAATGATCTTGGACGTGATCTTATTTGCACAAAAAACAATTTGGTTTTGATAGTTCAATGTAAATATTGGAGCGAAATAAAAACCATACACGAAAATCATATCGCGCAACTTTATGGAACGGTCATTGCGTATTGTATAGAAAACGGAAAAAGTATAGATGAGGTTAAAGGTATTTTGATAACAAACATCTCTCTTTCCGAAACCGCCAAGAAGTTCGCAAATTATCTTGGAATTCAATATAAAGAAAACATTGATATTGGTGATTATCCACGTATTAAATGTAATATTGGGCATTCTGAATTTAGAAGTGTAAAAATATATCATCTTCCATTCGACCAACAGTATGATGCAACAATAATATCGAAACCAGATGAGTTCTATGCATTTACCGTAAAAGAAGCGGAAGAAAAGGGCTTTAGGCGAGCATATAAATGGCATGGACAGTAAAACAGTCTTTTTATCAATTATAGTATCATTTCTATTTGTTGGTTTTGATTAATGCTCTTAGATGCGGTATTATTGGCTATAAGAGCAGATAAAGCTTTGGCATTTGTTGAATGCTACTGCAGAATTTGTACAACACCCACTTAAGCAAAACGCTTTATACGGATTTGGAATTGTTGGAGATCTGCCCCAATTTAGAATCATAACCACCACTGAAGTGGTGGTTTGCACAGGCCCTGGAAGGGCCAACTACAGGCTTAACCCCTAAAGGGGCATTGAAAGTCTGGCACCGCATTACATTCTCAGGCCGCCGCTAAAGCGGCCTGTTTTTATGTCTACTTATTCTTGCTACCCGTAAACGGGTCCGTCCATTCTTTCATTGTCATTTGGTCTATCATTTCATCTTCTGTCAACTGA
>JAEEGL012090488.1_pt1 | contig 12272 bp, 11 predicted proteins | sample 9134231 | NCBI WGS metagenome assembly JAEEGL01 (sample SAMN16246548, study PRJNA631951) | gut metagenome | biome: gut microbiome; feature: rumen; material: fiber-attached | host: Bos | place: Iran: Karaj | collected 2018-10 | reverse complement strand
CTTACAAGAAGCACCACGTGGTCCTTTACCTATTGTTCCTATTACTCCAAAATCCTTCATAAGATAAGCAAACTTATCCATACGAGAAGCAGTAGTAGGACCAATTGATCCGACTGCTTTACCCGGAGGTGTAGGAGTAGGCCCTGCATAATATATTAACGAATTAGAGAAATCTACAGGTAGTTTTTCACCCTTCTTATACATTTCTTCTAATCTCATATGTGCAGCATCTCTAGCTGTATAAATTACACCAGTGTAATAAATTGTATTTCCACTTTTATTCTTCTCAAACATTATAATATCACCTCTTTATGTCTATGAGCATGACATTGTATTGTTAGGGCTACTGGAAGGCTTGCTATATGACAAGGATAATAATTAATCTTTACTGCAAGACAAGTAGTATCACCCTTTAGTCCCATAGGTCCAACCTTAGTAGCATTTACTAAATCATATATTTCACTCTCTAATTTAGCTATCTTTTCATTTTCTGATTTATCATTGATATCTCTAAGTAATGCTTCCTTACTCATTAGGGCAGCTTTATCCATTGTACCACCTAAACCAATACCTAGAACAAGTGGAGGACATGGTCTACCACCAGCTTCAATGATTGAATCGACTACAAATTTCTTTATACCATCAATGCCATCACTTGGATTAAGCATTTTGATTTTACTCATATTTTCACTACCAGCACCCTTTAAGCATACTGATAATTTAAGTTTATCACCATCAACTATCTTATAATAAATGATAGCAGGAGTATTGTCATTTGTATTAATTCTATCAATTGGATTTCTAACAACTGACTTTCTTAAAAAGGCTTCGTTATAAGCTTTTCTTACTCCTTCGTTGATTGCATCATCAATAGAAGATGATACATAAACGTCTCTTCCAATCTCCACAAATACAAGCACAACACCTGTATCTTGACACATAGGAATGTATTCATCTTTAGCTAATTTATCATTATCAATTATTTGGCAAAGAATGTTTTTTGCGATAGAATCGCTCTCTTTATCTTTAGCCTCAATAATCTTATTTAAGACATCATCATTGATAAAATAAGCAGCATCAACACAACATTTATATATGGAGTTTGTGATTAATTTACTATCTATTTCTCTCATTAGAAAAACACCTCAAAAACAATTATACTATACTTTATTTTTAAATGAAATATTTTTTAAAAAATATACTTGCATTATATAATTAATAATGTTATAATAAAAAAGCCGACGTGGTAACTATGGTTTTTGTAAAACTATGGCAAAGGAGTGAAATTATGAAGAAAGATATACATCCACAATACAACAAAATAACTGTTACTTGTACAACTTGTGGTGCACAATTTGAAACAGGATCTACTTTAAAAGAACTTAGAGTTGATACATGTGCAAACTGCCATCCATTCTATACTGGAAAGCAAACATTTACACAAGCTGCTGGACGTGTTGAAAAATTCAAACAACGTTATAACATTAAGTAATTGATTATATAAATGCAACTGAGAAATCAGTTGTTTTTTTTCCTAAAATAAAGTGTGGTGATAGAGTGAATATAAAATATATGAAAATGGCTTATAATGAAGCAAAAAAAGCATTCGATAAAGAAGAAATTCCTGTAGGATGTGTCATTGTAAAAGATGATATTGTTATAGCCAAAGCATACAATTTAAGAGAAATTAAAAATCAAGTTATGGCACATGCTGAAATGCTTGCAATCACTAAAGCTAATAAGAAATTAGGTAGTTGGAGATTAGATGATTGTGATATTTATGTAACTCTTGAACCATGTCCAATGTGTTTAGGAGCAATCATCCAAGCAAGAATTAAAAACCTATATTTTGGTGCTTATGATAAGAAGGGCGGAGCATGTGGCTCTGTAGTTAATTTAGCAAACTATCCATTCAACCATAAAGTTAATGCAGTTGGTGGAATATATGGTGATGAATGTAGTAAGCTTATATCAGATTTTTTTAAGACTTTAAGGGCTTGAATTAATCTTCTTATTGTGATACAATAAGTGCGTATCACCCAAGGAGTGTGGGTGAACCAGGTCAGGTCAGGAATGGAGCAGCCTTAAGCTTCTCATTCTTGTGGGTGGTACACTAATATAAAAACTAAGCAATTTTATGAAATCATTTTCAAAATTGCTTTTTTTATTTATACTTTAAATAAAAAAACTAGTATGCTATAATTACAATGAGGTGTTTTATATGAAATATAACGAAAAATTATTTTATCAATCAGTAACTGAACCATTTGAAGTTCAAGAAATGGACAATGGTGCAAAAATTAGTATGCATTATATGAATGAAGAACCATTCTTTATGGACAATATTAACAAATCAAGATTCTCTGTTTGGTCAAGCGGAGATGGAGTTAATTACAAAATCTTTATTGAAAAAGGTGATTACGAAATTACAAAGGATTTATTCACTAAAGAAGTAAATGCGATTTGGATGAATTTCTTAACATCAATCGACAAGATGAGAAAGAAATATATCTTCTGTATCATGTTACCAATGTTACTAGTATTCCTAGGAGCATTAATAACATTATCAATCTTACTTCCTAATCAAGGATGGATTCTATTTGTAGCTTTAGCTGTAATTATCGTTTTAAGTTTAATTCCAAGCTCACTATTATCAAGAAAGATGCAAGCAGAAAACATTAAAGCAGCAGCAAAGGTTAGAGACTATGTTGGTGTTGAAAAGTTTAAACAAATTGTTGAAGATCAAGATGCATATATGGAAAAGTTCTATGAAGATCTTCAAAAGAAATATGAAGAAGAAGATAGACTTGCTGAAGAAGCAAATAATTTAGATCAAATTGAAGCAGATGAAAACGATAGCGAAACTGAAGAAACTACTACTGAAGAAATTAAAGCAGATAGTGAAGCTATTGAAGCTGAAGCTACAGAAGTTGAAGATACTAAAGAAGAATAATTAAAACTGACAACAAGAAAGGCTGAGATGATTATGTTTAATGAACAAAAAGCAGTAGATGCAATGAGAATGCTTGGTGTTGAAGCAATAACAAAAGCAAAGAGCGGACACCCTGGTATAGTTTTAGGTGCTGCACCTATCCTACATACTCTTATTACTAGACATTTAAGAGTAAATCCAAAAGATACTAAGTGGTTTGATAGAGATAGATTTATTCTATCAGCTGGTCATGGATCTGCATTATTATATAGTGCTTATCATATGATGGGCTTTGAAATCTCTATGGATGATATCAAACAATTAAGACAAGCTGGAAGTAAAACTCCAGGACATCCTGAAGTTAATCAAGCTGAAGGTGTAGATGCTACAACAGGACCACTTGGACAAGGTATTGGTATGGCTGTTGGTATGGCTATTGCAGAAGAATTCTTAAGCAAGAAATTCAACACTAGCGATATCAAAGTAATTGATCACTATACTTATGTAATTTGTGGTGATGGAGATTTACAAGAAGGTATCACACAAGAAGCAATGAGTATTGCAGGATATCAAGGACTTGGAAAACTAATCGTTTTATATGATTCAAATGACATTCAACTTGATGGTAGAGTTGATATGACATATAGTGATAACACTAAGATGAAATATGAAGCTTTAAATTGGCAATATTTAAAAGTAGAAGATGGAACAGATATCAATGCAATTGATAAAGCAATTATTGAAGCTAAGAAAGAAACAAATAAGCCAACAATCATTGAAGTAAAAACAACAATTGGATATAATGCTCCAGGCGCTGGTACTTCAAGTTGTCATGGTAAACCATATAGCGTTGAGGATTTAGCAATAATTAAAAAGAATTATAACTGGGAATATGAAGATTTCTTCATTCCTCAAGATGTATATGACTTCTATCAAGGATGCGCTAAAGAATTAGGCGGAAAGAAACATATGGAATGGAATACTTTATTATCTGAATATCAAAAGAAGTATCCTGATTTATATCAAAAGTTAAGCATTGCTGCTAGCAACAATTTTGAAATTCCTGAATTAAAAACTTATAATCTAGGAGAATCTTTATCAACAAGAGTTGCTGGTGGAAAAGCATTAGCTGAATTATCACAATATATCGAATGTATGATTGGTGGATCTGCTGACTTATCATGCTCATGTATGGTTAAGGGTGCAGATGGAGACTTCACTAAAGATAATAGACTTGGTAGAAACATTAACTTTGGTGTAAGAGAACATGCAATGGGAGCTATCGCTAATGGTATGGTTCTTCATGCAGGTATAAAAGCCTTTGTTGGTGGATTCTTCGTATTTAGCGATTATATGAAACCAGCTATGCGTATGGCTTCAATCATGAGCATTGGAACAGTATTTGCTTTCTCTCATGATACTATCGCTGTAGGTGAAGATGGCCCTACACATCAACCAATTGAACAAGCATTTGGTATTAGAACAATTCCAAATATGATTTTATTTAGACCAGCTGATCCAAATGAAACAGTATATTGTTTCGAATTAGCATTCAAGTTTAATAAGATTCCATCAACTATTCTTATGACTAGACAAAACATCAATGTACTTGAAGGAACAAGCTATGATGGTGTAAGTAAAGGTGGATACATTATTAGCGAAGCTAAAGGCGAAATGGATGGTATCTTACTTGCTACAGGTTCAGAAGTAAGCCTAGCAATTGAAGCTCAAAAAGAATTAGAAAAACAAAATGTATTTGTTAGAGTAGTTTCAATGCCATCAACTAATCTATTTGATATGCAAAGCGCAACTTATAGAGAAGAAGTTTTACCAAAGGGTGTTAAGACATTAGCTATTGAAATGGGAACATCACTTGGTTGGTATAAATATGCTGATGAAGTTCTAGGAATTGATAAGTTCGGTATCTCAGCACCACTTAAGACAATCGTTCCTATGTATGGATTCACAGTAGAAAATGTTGTTAAAAAATATTTAGAAATCAAAAAGTAATAAACTCACTCACGTGAGTTTTTGCTCTCTTATAAAGAGGTGTTATTATGTATGATTGCATAGTTATAGGCGCAGGACATGCAGGCTGTGAAGCTGCACTTGCTTCTGCGAGATTAAATAAGAAAACTTTATTAATTACTGGAAATTTAAATATGACTGGATCTATGCCATGCAATCCATCTATTGGAGGTCCTGCTAAAGGAATAGTAGTTAGGGAAATAGATGCTCTAGGCGGAGAAATGGCTAGAAATGCTGATAAAACACAAATTCAAGTTAAGATGCTTAATAGTAGTAAAGGTCCTGCCGTAAGAGCGTTAAGATTCCAATCAGATAAAAGAATGTATCCTAGAGAAATGTTAAAAACATTACAAAATCAAGAGAACCTTGATTTGCTTGAAGGATATGTAGAAAGATTTTTAGTTAAGGATAATAAGGCTTGTGGTGTATTATTTGATGGTAATGAAATAGAAAGTAAGTCAGTAATAATTACTACAGGTACATATATGCGTAGTAGAATACTAAGAGGTCATAACTTTAAGGAAGAAGGTCCTGATGCTCAAAAGACTAGTAGTGGTATTAGTAATGAGTTAAAAGAACTAGGCTTTGAAGTTATTAGACTTAAGACAGGTACTCCTGCAAGAATATTTAGTGATTCAATTGATTTCTCTAGAGGTCAAGTTGAATATGGTGATAAAGAAAACTGGACATTTAGTTTTGATAATATCAATTATGATAGACCAAGTGTACCTTGTTATTTAATTTATACTAATGAAGAAACAAAGAAGATTATTTTAGATAATCTAGATAAATCTGCTATGTATGGTGGAGTAGTTGAAGGAGTAGGTCCTAGATACTGTCCATCTATTGAAGATAAAATTGTTAGATTTAAAGATAAAGAACGTCATCAAATATTCTTAGAGCCTGAAAGTTTAGAGATTAATGAAACATATGTCCAAGGATTCTCTACATCTATGCCTGAAGATGTACAAGATAGAATGATTAGAACATTACCAGGATTAGAGAATTGTAGAGTAAAAAGATATGCATATGCAATTGAATATGATGCAATTAATCCAATGCAACTTAAACCTACACTTGAATCAAAGATGATTGAAGGCTTATATTTTGCTGGTCAAGTTAACGGAACAAGTGGTTATGAAGAAGCTGCATGTCAAGGATTAATGGCCGGTATAAATTCAAGCTTAAAGATTGATAATAAAGAACCATTAATCTTAAAACGTAATGAAGCATATATCGGTGTATTAATTGATGATTTAATCACAAAAGGTATTAGAGATCCATATAGATTACTAACATCTCGTGCTGAATATAGATTACTACTTAGACATGATAATGCAGATGCTAGATTAATGAAGTATGGTCATAAAATAGGTTTATTAAATGAAGCTAAATACCAAAAATATTTAGAAAAAGAAGAATTAATCAATAAGTATACAGAAATTCTAAAGGCAGAGAAAATAGCGCCAAAAAAGGCTAATCCTTACCTTATAGAAAATGGAAAGATTGAATTAAATGAATCATCTAGTGCTTATGATTTATTAAAGAGACCTGAACTAGATTATAAAGATATTATTAAATTGTTCAACTTAGATGTTAAAGAAGAAGTTATAGAAGCTATCGAGATAGAAGCTAAATATAGCGGATATATTTCTAAAGCCAATGAACAAGCAAGAAGAATGCTAGAAGCTGAAAATATAGTCATTAAAGAAGACTTTGATTATGATTCTATAAATAATCTTGCAAGTGAAGCTAAAGAAAAATTAAAGAAGATTAGACCTCTTACAATAGGCCAAGCAATGCGTATTAGTGGAGTAAATCCAGCTGATATTACTCAACTATTATTTGCTTTAAGGAAATAATGGATTTCATTAAAGAATTAAAAGATTTAAATATCACATTAAGTGATATACAACTTGAACAATTTAAGAAATATTATGAATTATTAGTAGAATATAATAAGGTAATGAATCTAACAGGAATAACTGATTTAGACATGGTTTATTTAAAACATTTCTATGATTCTTTAACACTAGTTAAAGCATATGATTTCAACAAAGAAATATCTTTATGCGATGTTGGTAGTGGCGCTGGATTCCCATCCATTCCACTTAAGATTGCTTTTCCTAATATTAAAGTAGTTATTGTTGATTCATTAAATAAAAGAATAGAATTCTTAAAAATAGTAGTAAAAGAACTAAATTTAAGTAATGTAGAATTAATTCATGCTAGAGCAGAAGAATATGATAAGAAAGAATCATTTGATGTTGTTACATCTAGAGCTTTAGCCGATGTAAATATAGGGTTAGAATTATGTATGCCATTAGTAAAAGTTAATGGATATTACTTACCAATGGTTGTAAGTTATGACTTAGGTAAGAATACAATTAATGAACTAGGGGGAAAATTAGAAGAAGAAATCAAATTCTATTTACCTATAGAAAATAGTGAAAGAAAAATTTTAAAGGTAAGAAAGGTTTCTAAAACAAAGGATAAATATCCAAGAAGTTTTAGTCAAATAAAAAAGAATCCTTTAAAATAAGGGGTAGAACTATGGGAAAGATTATTGCAATTTCAAATCAAAAAGGTGGAGTAGGTAAAACTACAACTAGCGTTAATCTTGCGGCATCTTTAGCCTTCTATGGGAAAAAAGTGTTATTAGTAGACTTAGATCCACAAGGTAGTGTAGCTACATCACTTGGTATTGATAAATCCAATTTAACATACAATATCTACGATGTTTTTTGCAATGACGTTCCTGCAAAAGATGTTATAGTTAAGCCAGAATCTATTGATTTAGATGTTTTACCTGCGACTGTTGATTTAGCTGGTATTGAACTTAAATTAATTGATAATCCATTTAGAAATTATGTACTTGAAAAAGCACTTAATAAAATAAAAGGAGCTTATGATTATGTAATCATAGATACTCCACCATCACTTGGATTATTAACACTTAATGCATTATATGCAGCTAATTCAGTTATTATTCCAGTTCAATGTCAATTCTTAGCACTAGAAGGCTTAACACAATTATTAAATACTATTAGAATAGTACAAAAGAATAAGAGAGAAAATAAGAAGAGTTTAAAAATAGAAGGCGTATTATTTACAATGTTAGATAAACGTACTAATACAGGATGGGCTGTTATTAATGAAGTAAAGGAATATTTTAAAGAAGGCGTATTTGATACTATCATTATGTCTAATGTTGCAGCTGCTGTTGCACCTAATTATGGACTACCTGTTTTAAAATATCAACCACAAGCAGCTTCATCAAAGAATTATAAACTTCTTGCAAAGGAGGTTATGAAGCAAAATGAATAAGACTGGTAGAGGCTTAAAAGAATTACTAGAAGAAAACTTTATGGATATAAATGATATTAAAGATGGAGAAGTAGTACTTGAAATAGACCTAAATAAGATATCACCAAATCCATATCAACCAAGAAAAATATTCGATGAATCGAAGATTGATGAATTAGCTTCATCAATCAGTGAAAACGGCGTATTTCAGCCAATTATTGTTAAGCAATTTAATGATAAATACATAATTGTTTCTGGTGAAAGACGTTTTAGAGCATGCCAAAAATTAAAGCTAAAAACTATTCCAGCTATCGTTAGAGCATATGATGAATCTAAGGTTGCTGAAATTGCTTTGATTGAAAACCTACAAAGAGAAAACTTAACCGCAATGGAAGAAGCACTTGCCTACCAAACTATCATGAGAGAGTTAGGTTTAACACAAGCTGAACTAGCTAAAAAGATTGGTAAATCAAGAAGCTATATAACCAATGTAGTAGGTTTATTATCACTTCCTGATGAGGTGGCAAACCTAGTATCTGAAGGTAAGATTACTAGTGGACATGCTAGACCATTATCAAAACTAAAAGATGAAAAAAGAATTATCGAAATTGCTAATGAAATAGTTGTTAAAAACTTAAACGTTAGAGATGTAGAAGAAATAACTAAAAACGAAAAGAAAGCTAAAACTATTAAAGTATCTAGTAGTAAATATACTAGAATGCAAAATAAGTTAGAAAGCTATTTAGGATGCAAGGTAAGAGTTAATGAGGATAAGATAACTATTAGCTTCCCTAAAGAGCAAAGAAACGAAATTTATAAGAAAATCACAGGTGATAAATAATGTTTGAATTAGATCAAATAATTACTACCAAGAAGAAACATGTATGTGGAAATGATAAATGGAAAATTATAAGAGTTGGTGCTGATATGAAAATTGAGTGCATTAACTGTAAAAGAGTAGTTCTAATTTCTCGAGTAGAACTTGAAAAGAAAGTAAAGAAGAATTAAATTGATAAAGGCTAAAATAAGCCATAATTTAATTTTATTTACAACAAAACTTAACTAAGTAAAAATCATACATTTTTTTGTATGTTTTTAAAAAAAGTACTTGCGTTTTTATTAAATCTATTATACAATAGGAAAGCGTAAGACCTGGAGCGGTAGCGAAGAGGCTAAACGCGTCAGACTGTAAATCTGATCCCTACGGGTTCGGTGGTTCGAAACCACCCCGCTCCACCACTTTAATGAATGACTTTGGCAATCCAAAGTTTTTTTATACACAAAAAACGTAAATATGTGTTTGAAAATATAAAGACTTCGTGTTAAAATATGTATATCTCTGTATCAATATTTTTGATAAATATCCAATATTATTTATATTTTTAGTCCTTGCATGAAGGTGGGTGACAGTATGAAGGATAAGCGAACTATGCAAATGGCAAAATCAAATTGTACCATTACATGTAGTTTGTGTGGGGAACAATTTAATTCTAAATATGGAATAATGGATGGGGAAGTTTATTGTCCAAAATGTTACAACATGTATTTGGAAAAGCAAGCTGCTGATATTAGACAAGTTAGTAGAACAAGAATTAATAGAACAATTCTTAGAGTAATATGTTTTATTATTTCTGTTACAGCTCTAATACTTGCAATTGTATTCTTTGATAAAGATGATTCTACATTAGAATTCGTTATGTCTATTGTAGCATGTGCATTAATTGCTTCATTCCCGTTCTATAAAGATTTCTGTGCCTTTATAGCTCATGGCTTTAATGGATTTGTAAAAGAAGAGTCCACAGCAACAAGAAGAAAAGTAATATATTATTCAAATGGTATCATAGAAGAAAATGAAACAGGACCAATGAGAATCTTATTCTATATAATTGATTTCTTCCTAGTATGGCCTTGCTTAGCATTATTAATTATAGCTGTTATACCTAGAGCATTTATAGATTTAGTAAGAATTTATCGTGCAAATAAAAAGATGAATGCCTTATTTAATCAAATGATTCCACCAGTTGATGGAAAGAAGGATGCAAAATATAATTTTGATATTAGATTTGTTGATTCATATAGTTCAGTATGTATTGAATATTACATGTTCTTAATGAATGTTAAACAGGAACAAGCTATTAAAGCATTAGAAAAGAACTTAGTTATTCATTTCAAACAAAATGTTGAATATCATGAAGGATATAAAGCATTCGTAGATTACTATTTTGGTAGAAGAAACTATGAAGGCGAAAGATTTGTATATTTCGATGTAAGTATGGTAGATCCTGAAAATAGTATATTCGAAAAACCAAAGAAAAGAAGAAATAGATAAGCCATTAGGAAAACCTAATGGTTTTATTTTATAGTATTGACATTAATTATTTAAAATGATAAGATTATTTTGTAAATGCGATGATGAAAAAGAAGTAGATATTAATTAATCTATTAAGAGAGTTACTGGTTGGTGTAAAGTAATTAGATATTAATGTTGAATACATTTTTGGAGCAGATAGCTGAAATTATAGTAGGCTTCTCCGGGTTCTCCCGTTATAGAGATAAAGCATATTAGTGCTTGATGAGGTTATTATCGTAAGGTAATAATAAAAAAAGGTGGTACCACGTTATTATACGTCCTTTCTATACGAAAGGCGTTTTTTTTATAAATAAAAAAGGAGTGAAATTATGATTATTACTGATTTACTAGAAAGGAATGCTTGGCAATATCCAGATGATGAAGCATTAGTAGAAATTAACCCTACTAAGAAGCCTGAGCAATACAAGACATGGAAAGAATTTAGTCTTGTAGAACCTGTTGCAGCAAAGCAATATAGAAGAAGTATTACTTGGGAAGACTTTAACAGAACAAGTAATAGAATTGCTAATATGATTTTAAGTATGGGCATTAAAAAAGGTGATAAAGTAGCCATTTTACTAATGAACTGTCTTGAATGGCTTCCTATTTACTTTGGTGTTTTAAAGACTGGTGCTTTAGCTGTACCACTAAATTATAGATATGCAGCTGAAGAAATTAAGTACTGTCTAGAATTAGCTGATGTAGATATGTTAATCTTTGGACCTGAATTTATTGAACGTGTTTCTTCAATTAAAGATCAAGTTCCAAGAGTAAAGAATATGATATTTGTTGGTAATGAAGATGTCCCTTTTGCTAAGAATTATGAAGATCAAATCAAATATTATACTTCTAAAAAACCAGTTATTGATTTAAATGAAGATGATTATGCAGCTATATATTTCTCAAGTGGAACTACAGGATTCCCTAAAGCTATTCTACATGCTCATAGAGCATTAATTAATTCATGTAGAACAGAACAAAACCATCATAAACAACAAAAAGATGATGTATTCCTATGCATTCCACCTCTATATCATACAGGTGCTAAAATGCACTGGTTTGGTAGCTTAATTTCAGCAAGTAAAGGTGTATTACTAAGAGGAGTTAAGCCTGAATGGATTTTCCATGCAGCTAGTGATGAAGGAGCAACAATCGTATGGTTATTAGTACCATGGGTTCAAGATATATTAGATTCAATCGATAGAGGAGATTTAAAGCTATCTGATTATGACTTATCAAATTGGAGATTAATGCATATAGGTGCACAACCTGTACCACCATCATTAATCGCTAGATGGAAGAAAGTTTTCCCTAACCATGAATATGATACAAACTATGGTTTATCAGAATCAATTGGACCAGGATGTGTACATCTTGGAATTGAAAACATAAATAAAGTAGGAGCAATCGGAAAAGCTGGATATTTATGGGAAACAAAAGTAGTAGATGATAAAGGTAACCCTGTAAAGCAAGGAGAAGTTGGAGAACTTGCTGTTAAGGGTCCTGGTGTTATGATATGTTATTACCATAACGAAGAAGCTACAAAAGAAATACTTAAAGATGGTTGGCTATATACAGGTGATATGGCTAAACTTGATGAAGATGGATTTATTTATTTAGTTGATAGAAAGAAAGACGTAATTATTACTGGTGGTG
>JAEEGL011677723.1_pt1 | contig 12272 bp, 8 predicted proteins | sample 9134231 | NCBI WGS metagenome assembly JAEEGL01 (sample SAMN16246548, study PRJNA631951) | gut metagenome | biome: gut microbiome; feature: rumen; material: fiber-attached | host: Bos | place: Iran: Karaj | collected 2018-10 | reverse complement strand
GTTATCTTTTGTGGCGAACAGCTGGTTGAGTACTTTCTGTAGATACCACGTCGTACCATCAAACCGTTCGTAGATAGCGCTCACCACCCCATCTGCTATTTCTTTACCTGCCTTTTCGAAATGTTTCTTGGCAAACGTCTCATATTCCTGCAGAGCCACTGGCATAGTGATTAACTCATGAGTCTCTTGCTTGCGGTCGCAGAAATAATCAGCCGACTCATACCCATAGGTAATAAAAGGATTCTCAATCATCATAAAACGCATCTTGTTGCGCGCAAAGATACTGTATTTTTTTTCAATTGGCAAAACAATATCCAAAAAAGATTATCCGATTTGGATAAAAATAGATCTTCGGCACGTCAATAAGAGGATAAGAGTCACAAACAAATCTCCGAACCGCCACGCGATTCGGAGATCTGTTTTTCGTCTATTTGACGAGCTCTTCTTCCTACTCGTCATCCCAGTCATCTCTACTTTGACGCGAGGCGGGATCCAGCACTCCCCCATCGTCTACGCCACCATAGCCGATGCCTTTATTCGATGTGACACCCCTCGATCCACAGATCATGGTTTCTGTTCTCATCTCTGCCACCTCTGTCAATGGCCGTAAATATTTCTTTTTCATTATTTTCTTACGTTTAGTTCTTTATCCGTATAAGTCTGTGGCACTATTTCACAACCGCCTTTTTCCCATTCCTGATGTACAGGCCTTTGCCAGGAGTCTCCACCCTGCGACCCTGCATATCATAGTAACTGTTAGAGTTTAGGTTAAGGTTAACGTTATCGTTACTCATCCCCGTAGGCTCGTCGAAGCTGAAGCTGATGCGGGAACTACTAATGCTATTTTCAACATCGGTTAGTACATCTACGAAGTCGAAGTAGCCGCGAAATCCTTTCATCACCGTGTTTCCTGTAGAGTACCAGAACTTATTCCCGTTGATGAAAAGGCATAATTCAGGAACAGTCGTGACTTTATACGTCCCAACAAAAGCTTCTGGCCTTCTACTGGTGCCGTAGTTAATCTCTGGTTCATCTACAGGTGCCACTTCAACACCGTCAACCGTAAAGCCCTCATCATAGTTGATGGGAGATGACACTTTTATCAAATAGGGATGATTGGCAGCTATCGCCGACACATTCACAAAATTGACTTTGATGCCTACGACGTCCCTGCCTTCTTCTTCGACATCATAGCCTGTGAAGTTTGCTAGCTGCACATCGCTGCCGAAGGCCTCCTTCACCTGTGCCTCACTCATGGCAAAGGGCAGGCAGATGGTACTCCACTCGTTGGCATTGATCGTTCTCTTTACTTTCACTTTATTCGCTGTGCCCGATGATACTGGAGCTGCAAGGGAGTTTTCAGCCAACACGATATAGTCGACGATGTCCACATCAAATGTAATTCCTGTCGAGTTGATGCTCGTCTCGTTTGTCTGACCTAACTTAACGTTCTCAAGATTACCTTCAAGCCGTGTGCCCACGGTCAGACTATTGTCTGCCACAACGGGAATCTCTACCAGCACGCCCGACGTGCCTTGAAGTACAGCGTTCATCGACGCTACCACCAGCACATTGTTGACAATACTGCCAGTATGGGTGGTGTGGCAGCTGCCAAAAACTACATTTGTTCCCTCTACGGTAATGCCAACAGGCAGGTTGACCTTCATCTGGTAGTTACAAATGGTATGTCCTTCATCAAACTGGTAGTTTATTCTCAGACAACCATGTTCACCGGGCATGATCTCTAACGGCGACGCCCACACCCTGCTCTCTGCAAAGCAGAAGGATACGGATGATAATAAAGCAAAGATAAATAATAACCTTTTCATGTTTTTTTATTGTTGTATAATGTTTACTACACTTGTTATGTCGTTTACGTCCACTTCTTCATCGCCGTTGGCATCAGCTGCTGCCACCACAAACGAAGGCTGGGCATTACCCTGAATATAGTTGACGATAGCGGTAATGTCGTTCACGTCCACTTCGCCATCGCCGTTGGCATCGCCACGAACAATTGCCTGAACATTGTAATTCACGTTCAGTGTAGGCGAGCCGGCATACTTATCCTTCATGCCGTTGGTTCCAAGTTTAATGTTCGTCACCTGTAGCTGGTGCTGTCCTTGGGTCAGACCGCCTACAGCATTCAGCTGCACTGAGAACACTTCGCCGCTGCCACTGGCAATACTGCCCCCCATCATATAGGCCACCACACGAAGTGTCTCATCATCCATCCGTCGGGTGGTCACTACCAAACCTGTGCCACGAGTAGTGACTGCAGTAGCAGCATCGTTGGCCGTAAAGCCTTCCGATGCTTTCACGTCAAACTGTATACCCTCCAATGCATCATAGTTGTCTGTTGCCACGTGCAGAGTCAGTTGCCCTGTTGTGTAGGCTTTGTCAACGCTCAGATTCAGGTAGTTGGGAGCAAAAATGTTTCCAGTAATGCTGACAGTCTTCATCCTCTGCTCTGGGTCATTCGAATAAATCAGCATCTTCGTGGCGAAGTCGCCCTCGGTATTGTCTGTGCGTATGATAGTTATTGTCTTCGAAGAGCCGTTGTTTATAGTCATCGGTAAGGGCTCCTTAACACTGTAGCCCTCGTCCAAGAAGGCTATACGAGAAATGGTCAGCGGTGCCGAACCTCTGTTGCGGACGGTATATGTCTTCTCCACATCGCCTGTCACTGGCATCCTGCCAAAAGCCAGCGTACTGTTGCCGCTCAACTGCGGACTCTGGATGCTGATGGTTCCACCGTACATAGCTGACAGCACATTGGTCGTCACCCCATTAATCTGGGCTGTTAATATGGCCTTCGTCGGTGTCAACGTCACGCCATAGCGTCCAACAAGCTTTACCCGGAACGAGCCGATGGCACCGTCGTTACCTATCATTGCCTTACCTGATGGCGAGTAAGCGATAATACGCAATGTGCCATTATCCATTACCGCCCCAGACACATGATCCTGCTTGCGGTCGGTGTTCAGCACAAAGCTACCGTCTACGTATTCCAGTGATGATGGTAGCAGGAACTCTGTCTGGAAGCCGATGATGTCGTCCATATTATTCATAGCCAGAGCCACCTCCACCTCTGTATCGCTCGCTCCTGAAGCGTTGCCTACATGCAGTTCGTTCACGGCGAACGGTTGTGCTGTCAGTTTGATGTTGTTCAGTTTCGAGATACTGTTACACGTTACCGTCAGTGATTTCTGTATCGTACCACGCTCCGTTGGTGCGTATGTCACGTCTACCTGTTTTGATGCGCCTGCAGCCACCTCAAACGGCAGCGCAGTTGTAGAGCTGAACACCAGCGGATCACTGAATGTCAGTGTTGTCACCGTTAGCGGCTCATTTCCCACGTTGCTCACAGTCACTGTCTGGTGATACGTGCTACGGATAGGCACTGCGCCGAAGTCTACCGTCATTGTGCTATATTGTGCCTTGGCACAGCGTATCGATACCGTGCCAGACACCGCTGTGCTACTGACAGGTGTACCGTCGCCCCCTGTCAACGTCAGCTTCGACGGTGTCAAGCTAATATCCGTCGGTAAATCTCCTAACTTCAACCGCAATGTCAGCAAGTCACCCTCACCGATAGGGATGGTGGCCATCGTAGGGGAGTATATCATCACGTTCAGTGTGCCGTCTTTCACACCTGCTGACAGAGACATATTTGACAATCTCTCCGTTGCCGCAGCCGAACCAGCCACATACTCCAAGTTTTCGCTTAAAGGTATGGCCAGCTGCAAGGCCGACACCGCATCTGAGTTCGTCATTGAAACGGTCACCGTCACCTCCTCGCCTGGTGCCCCGCTGCCACCAGTTATTGTCACCGCGTTGTCTGCCTTAGCTCCCATGCCGAAGCATAGGAGCAAGACGACAACTATATATACAATTCCTTTTTCTTTCATGTCACTCGCTATTTACTCCCTTCCCTAGGGAAGGGCTTGGGGGGGCCTCTTTACTTCACTATCTTCTGTCCATTGATGATATACACACCCTTTCTCAGCTTAGTGTCAGCGTTGCCCGTCATTTTCTGTCCGTTCAGGTTATAGACTCCCTTCGTGTTCATCACCCTCGAACCCATAGGAGCCTTGATAACAGTAGCTTCCCCAGGTACAGCCCTCACCAGACGACCCTGCGTGTCGCTCAATCGCAGGCTTTTTAGCTCACCACTGCCCAACTTCAGCACTGCGTGCTTACCAGGTTCCAGCGTTTTCGCCCCGAAACTATAGGCCAGCAATAGATAGTCGCTGTCGGTCAGCCATGCCGAAGCCAGTTCAAAGCTCCTCATTTCATCAGTAATAACAGGATCCTCATTTGTTGACAGTTGAACTTGTAGTCCAGCCAGAGTAACAGGGCTTTCTACATAAAGGATGCCGTCCTCGATGGTGTAGACTACCTCTGCCACGTTCTCGATGGCAGCACGTGAAGAAGACGGGTGCAACACTGCCTGTACGATGCCGATGACATCAAGCACATCTATCGTCAGGTCGTTGTTCATATCAGCAGCCTCAAAGATGAATGGTTTCTGTTCGATACCCACCACGTAGTTCACTGTTGATACCACGTCGGCCACGTCCACGTCGCCGCTGCCGTTGGCATCGCCCTTAGTAGAGGTCAGTGGAGTTACGGATACTATGTTCGAGACATCATATTCCTGCAGGTCAGTGCTCAGCACCTTATACATGTAATAGTAGGTCTCTCCCGGCGTGACATCGTAGTCAGTATACTCGGTTGTCTCGATGTCCACGATGTCCTCATTGATGCGTGTCGGATTGTCAATCGTTGCCTCTGTATAGCGATAGATATTGAATCCCATGGCATCGTCGAAGTTGTTCTCATCGTTGTTCCATGTCAGGCTGACCTTTCCGAGTCCTGCTTCTGCCATAAAGCCGGTGGCCATAGAGCCGGCAGCCTGAATGTTGATATTGAAGCGTGTCTTCTCGTATGGAATCTCAAAGAACTCGTCATCCTCGGCACCATAGACGTAGATACGGTTCAATCCATCGCTCTTCGTCTTGCCAGTTATGGTCTTGTAGGCAGTATAAACGGTGCCTTCTTCATTCCAACTACCATCCTCGGCCACTACTTGCTGCGTGTAGGGCTCGCGTACTCCAAAAGATATCTGCGGAGTCACCGCCTTATTCATCGGACGATTGAAATAGACCTCAAACTTATGACGTCCTACGCCGAGTGGTGGCAGTTGCTCGAACTCGTCCTGTGCATCGTAGCCATTGACAACTACTTTCCAAACGATGCCGTGAGCCTCAGCAATTGGACTAGTTTGCATATTTGAAAGATTTATTTGACAAAATCCATTGTTGTAATCAATATCATTAGCATAGGTGTTCGCTATGTCTACATTTGTTGTCCCAAGATATGACGGAGTATCATTATAAACTTCACCAAGACTACTTGTGGCAGCTATTATGGTAAGTTGTGTTCCACTTCTATAATTATTTAAATAATTACTATGTATCAATTCTGTCCAGTAAATACCATCATAATATATGTCATTATTAATAAAGTTACTATTTCGTATATTTTCATACGTTTTTCCACCTGATGCCAAGCCCGATTCTATAATATTATTTTTATCACCAAAAATTCTGTCATTACTACCAATGCCTTGGTGGGGATCTATTGAAGAAATTATACAGTTGTAAAAACCAGGCAAAGATCTATACTTATGCGAAAAACCGTTTATAGAACAATATACAAGATTATTATTAGGATTACCAGAAAGGTCGCTTCCAGTTGTGATTCCACCCCATTTGGAATTCTCATATCTGGTAAAATAAATCAAATTACCGGGTTCGCCAATAGCTATGAGTCTACCATCACACTGAAATATTATGTTTTCTTTAAACTTCAACACTGTTCCTGGTTCAATTGTCAGTGTTACTCCACTGGGAACTCCAAGATTCTTACTAACTATATAATTTTTACCTGATGTTAATGTAAAATCCTCAGTTATTAAGCCACCTAATTCCACTCCATTCTCAGCAATCAAAACAATCTCTTGTTGCATTGTGTTCGTTATATTATCGCAAGTGGCCTTCAGCACCAACTTGATGTGACGTCCATCAGCGCAATCGTCACAAATCTTTAGTCGCAGAGGATTGGCTGTAACATTCTTGGCATAACCACTAAGATTACTGCCAAAGACTACATTGGCATCCAAGAACTCTACAATATCCGGGTCTTCCAAATCGCCCAATTCTATACTCAATTGAATATTGGTAGCCATTCCCCAACTATTCCGAATAGTGGGATAGATATCAATGGTTTCGCCTGCATCAGGTCTTCCATCCCCATCGCCCTCACTGTCGTCAATGGTAAAGGTGACAAACTCAATAGTCGGTCTGCGATTCTCATTTTTCATCTGATAGGCTTTATAGATGTCAAGGTCGCCAACAAGTGTCTTAGAGTGGATAAGGTCTCCAAACAATTCCTCCTTGCTGCCTATTTCCTTGCACTGAATCAGCCGAGAAAGGGCTCCGGCCACTAAAGGACAAGCCATAGAGGTGCCGCTCAACGAGCGGTATCTGCCACCTGGCCAAATGCTCATGATGCTGGCTCCTGGGGCACGCAGCTCATAGTTATAAAGTTTATCCTCGCTGTATGCCGAGAAGGATGCTCCATCGTCATCGTAGTTAGAGAAACCGGCCATAGCGCCCGATGCAGCAGAGGCCTGCACACCTAAAACGAACGCATAGGCAGCAGGGAACATAGGCTTGGGAGAAAGCTGACCTCTTTCAGGATGCGCATGATTTAGGCACAGACCATCGTTGCCAGCCGCAGCCACAAGGATAGCATTCTGATAAGCCCTGCCCAGTGCTTCTTCAAAGGCAGTGGATGTGGCATAGGTACCAATACTCATGCTCAGGATGTCGGCTTTCATGTCTATGGCATAGTCGATGCCGCGGATGATGGTGGCAAGGTCGCCCGTTCCGTCGCTCTGCATGATGGTGATGGGCATGATTAAAGCATCGGGATTGGCACCCACAACACCCAGGCTGTTATCGCCGATGGCGGCGGCAATACCGGCACAGTGGCTGCCGTGACCGTTGAAGTCGCGTATGTTGCCTGTCTGGTTGATGAAGTCCCAACCATGTATGTCATTCTTGAAGCCGTTGTTGTCGTTGTCATAACCCGCTTCACCCTCGGCTTCGGCCGTGTTAGTCCAGATATTGTCGGCAAGGTCGGGGTGAGTGATGTCGACACCTGTGTCAAGAAGAGCGATGACGGGACGCTTCTGGGTAATCTTGTGAGCTAGCCACATACTGGGCATGTTGATGGCCGTCAGTCCCCAAAGCTGGCTGAACAGAGGCTCGAGGCTGAAGCTATTCACATCGGCCGTAATATATGCCTTATAGTTGGGCTCGGCGTATTCCACCTCAGGCAGCTCTGTCAGCCGTTCGATGAGCTGATGTGTTTCCATTGCCTTCTCTTCGCTCATCTGCACGAGGTAAAGTTGCGACAGATCTTTTTCCTGCACGATGGTGCCATTGAAAGCTTTGGCCCTGCGTAGTGCACGGCCCGGCTTCTCATGAGGTAAAAGCTGCTCCATGTTCTCCACACCAAACTCATGAAGCACTGCATCAAGCCTGCTCACACCAGCACTCTGGAAACGCCCTTGGACACGACGCACGTTAGCGGGGGAACCGTCCTTCATCTTGACCAGCACTTGTCCGGGCACGAAATCATGTCCGTATCGCTGATCCACTTTGTACACTTCATCCTCGTTATTGTTCGAAATCTGCGAGAATGCCGGCATCGCCGTCGCGCCCAGCAACATTGATACCAAGAAAATAGATTTTAGATTAGCTTTCATTTTTATTAAAACGCTTTTTTAAATAGTCAGTAATACTCTCTGCTAATTTTTCAAGTTTGTCAATCAGTTGATCACTCATGACCTTTCTTAATGGTTCTTTGAGTACTTCATCAGATAAGTCTTGGAAACATTCAATAACGCTTTTTTCTAACTCCTTCTTTCCGCTTTCAATATCTTTCCTTATTTTTTGGATGTTTTGTGCGGATTTTATTTCACATGTTTCCAGCAAATACAGTAAATCGGCTGCCGTTAAAGAAACAATGTTAGAATTGAAAGAGCTATCAGCAAATCGTCCTCTCTTCATAAGTACGTCATTTATGTAAAGACGGAAATGCTTGTCGCTGATAGCAAATTGTATTCTTTCGTTATGGATACGGTATTTTCTGTTTAACAGCATTTCAGCTAACTTGTCACGATATAATGGGTTAGAAAGGTTAGAGGCTGTTGGAAATACCAAACTTTCTTCGTAACGAAGTCGTTTCACTTTTGATTCAGGAATTTGCAATAGAAAACTTAACTCAAAATCTGTTTTTTCTTCATACCCATTCTTTAGCAAAAGATGAAACAGGGCGACTTCGTAGTCGTTTTTGTTCATCGAGCCAAATCGTTGAAAACATGCTTCAAAGAATTTTTCTCTTTCTTTCCAATTAAAACTATCTACTTTCATTGTTTCCAGGTTTTTATCGTTAGCATTGCTATATAATACACATGCACAAGAAGATGCGGGCCTCTCAGCATTCTTCTACTGGAAGGTCCTGGAATTACCTGTGATAAAAAAGAATGAAATCAGCCCACACCTATACGTTATGCCGATACCGCTGCCGCAGGGGCAGGGGTATGGCTATTCGTCATAGGAGAAGCGCCTCTCAAACTTTGTTCCTTATCACTGAGGGTAAATTTTCCAGGTTTACCAGTGGAACGCTGCTTGCTGCTCCTCGCTTTGCGACTGCGTGACGAATCACGTAGACGGTGCAAAGATAAGCATTTTTTTTGAAACTTGCTCCATCGTGGGCTGATTTTTTTTTATTTACGCGTACAAAATTAATAAAAGAAGAGGAAGCATACAAATAAAAACTTGTCCATTTACTTGTCCATTTTGTCCTTTTTGAATGGACAAGTGGTAAACACCGATGAAATGGGCGATTTTTGGGGAAACAACAAATCTCCATAAATGAGGAGGGCGGCGCCCTCAAAGCCTGTTGCAGTAACTTGCATGGAGTTGGCAGTTACCCACGTCAATTCTTGTAAAAACTAATATTGGTTAGTTCCTGTAGTTGTTCAGGAAGGTGATGTTGTCGAGGTCGCACTTGTCGGTGGCACGAACCCAGACAATCTTGGTGCTGTCGGAGAGTACGGGTGAGAAGCGATAGACGCCGAGGAAGACAAATGTGGTGTCGACGAGGTCTTTCATGAAGACAATACGCATGTCGTTCTTCTCCATCACCGTGAAATAAGCTCCTTTTTGTGCCTGGCGCAATTTCTCTTTCATGGCTTCAGCGTCTTCGTCTTCAGATATCATGGGTGTAAAATACTCCGTGATGGTGGGCATCAGGCTGTCAGGATTGCCTTCGTTGTGATAATAGGGGTTCTGGTATTGGGGCGACCAAACGATGATATGCTCTTCGCCGGGCACAAACTGATAGTGGCGGCTCTCTGTGGCATCGATGCCGAACAGCGGCAGAAAGTCGTCGTAGGTGGCGAAGACCTGACCTTTCTTCAAGATACGGTTGTTGTCGGCAGAAGTGTCGGACGCCGGGCGTAGCAAGAAATACAGCAAACCAATGGCGACAAGGGCTAGAAGAATACCCGCCCAAAGTCTCCCCCGCAGGGAGGGTGATGAAAGCCTCATCTCCGACACTTCCCCAGTAGGAAGAGAAGTTTGAGAGGGTGAATCCTCGGTCGCGGTGTCTTCTTGCGGACGGGAGGCTTTGTCTGTCACAAGGCTGGCGCAGAAGGCATCGAAGTCGTCATAGTCTATGAAGCGAGCCAGTTGGTTGAGGGTATAGCGGCGTGGGGTGACACTCTCTGAGAGATAGCCCCAGATGCGCTTTAGCGTAGTAGCGCTGATGCAGACGCGTGTCTTTTCGTAGATGCTATTGGAAAGGTTTTCGAAGTCCTTGTTCGTCTCCAAAGTCTTTCCAACGGTGCGTTCTATGGCTTTACGCAGTTGCCCGATTGCTTCTGTTTTACCCTCCATGATTGCTTGTTACGCATTTCTTGTGTGCAACTCTTCAACAACATCGTTATTGATGTTGTATGTTAGTTTAACCCACATTGCAGTTCTTTGATTTCAACTCTCTTTAGCCGTCGTGCTATTTGGCCGATTAAACATGTTGTAAGGAATGGAAACAAAAAAGGCATGGGAGATTCTTACTCTCGCCCATCCCTGAGTTCAGGCCTTCGCATTGCCCCCATACAAGGATAAGCAACGCAAGCCAGCCCACGCCGAGTGAATTATATAAACCACTATTAGCTACACATTATTATATATATAGCTACTGTTGTGGATATAATACACCCACGTAGGCGTTCATCGTTGCATTACCTCTGTGTATGGTTTCAAGTTTGCGAAGTTTGAACTCACAGAACAGTAACGTTCGTAAACGCCTTTTCCCCTCGGCCAGCCTTACAAACGGCTTCGTCGGCCTTAGGATTCCATCGATGTCTTGACCCGCCCTGCCCATTAGAGCTGGCTTGGTCAGTGCAAAGGTACGAAGAAGTAAGCAAAGAACAAAACAAAAATGGATAATTTTTGTTTTTTCTTTCGCACGGAGTATCATCTTGCTTCCCTTTGGTAGCAAGCGTCACCCTTCGGGATGCCGAGTGCGACGAAAGCAGAGATACGAATAAGTGAGCTCAGTCTCCCTCTCGCTTTATGGCAGCCTTAACCTGCGCCATATTGCTGCGCGAGACGGGGAGGGACTCGTGGCAGTGCTTGATGAGCAATTGGGTGGAGCCGGAATGTGACACAATCTGCTCTACCTGACCAAGATTAACTAAAAAGGCGCGATGGCAGCGTACAATCATCGGATAGCCCTGTAGCGTTTCCTCCATCTGCTTCATGGTGGCGCGAAGCATGTCGGTATGCACCTGCCCGTTTCCCGCTGAAGCGCCGGGCTGTGGCTTTTCGTTCAGATGGCATACCTTGACATAGTTGCCCACGGCTTCAATAAACAACAGGTGGGAAATATGGAGCGTTACCGATTCGTTGGTGGTGCCACGAAGAAGAAGACGCTCATCCGAACGCTCCCTGCGAGGGAGGGGCGTGGCTTGTTCTGCCTCGGTGTCCTTGCTGCTTGGGTATTCACTCCCCTCCCTCTCAGGTATGGGTTGGGGGAGCGTCTTTAACTTTTCGTTCAACTCACGTATCTCTTCCAGTTCCATTGCCAGATACTTACTGCGGAACTTGAAGCGCCAATAGAGTCCGATGGCGAAGGAACAGAAAGCAATGATGACGAGGGTTTCAAAGAAATTGATGACAGAAAACTGATTGCTCTCCACTCGGTTGCTCAGCACAAAGTGACGGTAGAGGCAGATGCCCAGTGCCACGAGCGGTGTGTTGATGAACTGGAACCAGAGGTTGCGGCGGATGATGTATTCGGCGCCTTTCTTTAACGACCTCGGCATCTTGACGATATACTTCAGGATGATGTCGGTCACCATGCAGAAGAAGAACCCTATCAACCCCAAAGCTATCAGATGAACGTAAGCCTGCCACTGCCACGCATCCAATCCGAAGGGCTTGAACACGGCCAGCGCCACCACAATAAACGTGGTGCTGATGATTCTCGTCGTTATAGTTTCTTTATGTCCTTGTTTCATACGGTTGGCAAAGCTTAGCGGCCACAAAGGTACGAATAAGCGAGGAAAAAGCAAAAGAAAAACGAGTTTTTCTTTTGCTCTTCCGAGTAATGAATTAGGCAACACCTAAAATGAAGCCCCGAATAACAACATTTTCTTATATGGAAGCGAAAGTACCTTCGGCGCAGCCAAAGGTACGAATAAGCGAGGAAAAAGCAAAAGAAAAAACAGTTTTTCTTTTGCTCTTCCGAGCGAAAGTACTTTCGGCGACAGCCAAAGGTACGAATCCAGCAGCGGACAACACGGACTTATACGGATATGGTGTTTGTCCTGGTTGTTAAAAGCAGCGGACAACAACGGACTTATTCGGATACGGTGTTTTGTACAGGTTATTAAAAGCAGCGGACAACAACGGACTTATTCGGATACGGTGTTTGTCCTGGTTATTAAAAGCAGCGGACAACAACGGACTTATACGGGTATGGTGTTTGTCCTGGTTATTAAAAGCAGCGGACAACAACGGACTTATTCGGATACGGTGTTTGTCCTGGTTATTAAAAGCAGCGGACAACAACGGACTTATACGGGTATGGTGTTTGTCCTGGTTATTAAAAGCAGCGGACAACAACGGACT
>JAEEGL010590344.1_pt1 | contig 12272 bp, 12 predicted proteins | sample 9134231 | NCBI WGS metagenome assembly JAEEGL01 (sample SAMN16246548, study PRJNA631951) | gut metagenome | biome: gut microbiome; feature: rumen; material: fiber-attached | host: Bos | place: Iran: Karaj | collected 2018-10 | reverse complement strand
TCCGGAAGCGAAAAGTACGAAAAATTCGGGTTTTCGAAATACCGCGACGAGATATTCAACTGCCGCGTGGACGTAGGATCGGGCAGCTACTGGAGCGAGATATCCTCGCTGAACACGCTCGACGGTCTGCTTAAGCTCGGCAAAATAAGCACCGTGCAGTATCTTGAACGCATACCCGAGGGACTTATTCCCGACAAGGACAAGCTTATCGAAGAGATCCGCGCCGCGGAACTTAACAAAGGAGACGAACAGGAATGAAAAAGATCAACAACGAACAGATACTCGATATGATCTACGATCTCGCCGACGCGGCGGGAATGCGGATCGGCGAGTTTATGGAAAAGCTGGGCGAGGAATACGGCGTTAAAGCCATTCCCGACGGACTGCCGGAAGAGATAGCCGCCGAGCTTGCCGAAGCGCGCGAGCTGAAAAAGCGCGAGCGCGACAACGCGAAAAAGGCGGAAAGCGATGCCGCCGCCGCGGAGGAGATAAAACGTTTTCGCGAGCTGTTCCCCGAAGTCAACGCGGAATCCATACCCGAAGAGGTGTGGGAGGACGTTGCCGCCGGAACCGACCTTCCGCATGCCTACGCCTTTTACATTATTAAGGGCGAAGGCGAAAAGACTTACGCCGACGCGGTAAACCGCCGCAATTCCGAAAAGGGCGCCGCCGCACGCGGAGACGGAACCGCGGAACCCGTTTACACCAAGGACGACGTGGAAAAAATGAGCGGCGGCGAAGTACGTAAAAACTACAAAAACATCGTTCGCGCGATGAAAAACTGGAGATTCAACTGAAAGAAAGGATTTGAAAAATGGCGAACTACAACAGCATTGAAAAGGTTATAAGCGCGGAGATACTGCGCACCAACGAAGACAATCTGCTGGCGAACAAGATCTGCAACACCGAGTTCGTGGGCGACATTAAAAACAAGGGCGACAGCGTGGTGTTCGTCGGGCTTTCCGACCCCACCGTCTACGATTACAACGGTACCATTACCTACGAGGACATAGACGACGCGGCGACGCAGCTGCTTGTCGATCAGGACAAAGCGTTTTCCTTTAAGATAAAGGATATCGAGGCGCTCCGTTCCTCCATCGGTCTGCAGGAAAGCCAGACCAAGCGCGCAAGCTACCTTCTGAAAAACGAAGTCGACACCTACGTTTTCGGGCTTTACGGCGAAGCGGGCACCACGATGTCCGCGGTATCCGTTACCCCGGCGAACGTGCTTTCCACCATTGCCGAAATGAAGCAGACGCTTGAGGAAGCGAACGTTCCCGACGGGAAGACCTGGATAGTCGTTCCCCCGTTCGTCAAGACCAAGCTTATGCTCGCGGGGATAAAATTCCAGATCAACAACGGCGTGAACGGCACCGGAGCAGTCGCATTCACCGACGAGCTCGGCTGCGACATATTCGTTTCGAACCAGCTCGCGGTTTCCGGCGGAAACACCATGATGCTCGCGGGGTCCTATTCCTCGGTCGCATACGCCGAGCAGGTGCTGGAGACGCAGGTCATTGACCGTCTCGAAAACTCGTTCGACAAAGCCGTTCGCGGCAGACTGGTGTTCGGCGCGAAGGTCATTCGCCCGGCGGAGCTCATCTGCTGCCCCGTAAGCGACGGCGGCAATTCCATATGATCCATTAAACAGGAGGATGAAAAATGGCTACTCAGAACATTACCGTAAACAAAACCGGCGGTTTTTATTCCGCTTCGGAGCTTAAGCTCGACGCGATAACCTCGCTTACCAAGACAGCCGACCTTGCCGCCGACATAAGCGGCGCGGGCGACCATTTCTACGCGATCGTGGACATTCCCGCGGATTCCACCGGGACCTATTCGCTTACCTTCAAGGCGGGCGATTACAACGAAGGCGGCAAGGATATCACCGTATCGCTCACCGCCGAGAAGCTCAACGTGATCCCGTTCACCAGTCTCGAGGCGAAGAAATACAACGGCAAGGCGATGCTCACGCTTACCACCGACAACGTACTGGGGCTTGCCGCACTCGGCGTTTCCGTCGGTGTGCTGGCGCACGTCGGAGCCGTAAACCACTAAACGACGCAGCGCGGGGAGGAGCGGCGCCTCCTTCCCCGCTTCTTTTTGAATTCAGGAGGAATTACCATGACGGGACAACAATTACTTCAATCGGCGCTCGACCTGTGCGCCCTGCGTGAAACGGACGGAACGATGCCCGCCGATTCCGCCGATATGACTCAGCGCGCGCCCGCGCTGATAAACGTACTGCTTGCCGAGAACGCCTGGCTGGACGCGCGCGTTTCCAAAACGGCGCTCGCGGTCCACACGATAAGCGCGCTTTCCGACACGCTGAACGTTCACCCGTTGATCGCTTCCGGCGTACTTCCCTACGGGCTGGCGCGGCTTTTGCTTACCGGGGAGGACGACGCTTCGGCGGCGCGGTTCGGCGAGCTGTATGAAGCCGCGCGGGCGGAAACGCTTCGCAGCGGCAGAGCCGCCGCCGGATCGGTAACGGAGGTATACGAATGAGCTTCGTTACTTGCTCCGGGTTCGAAGGGCTGGACGAGCGCGTAACGCTTCAAAGCGGGATAGGAAGCTCCAGATCGATGCGAAACTTCCGGCTGAACGCCGAATCGGCGCTGGAGAAGCGCCCCAACCGCACGCTCGTTCTCGACGCCCCGGCGAAGATAGAAGGGATCTGGAAGGGCGTTATAGGCGGGAGCGAGCAAACGCTGATCTCCGCCGGAGGCACGCTGTTTTCGTTCGACCGCGACAACTCTTCGTTAGCGACGATAGGCGCCATCGGCTCGGGAAGCTGCGATTTCTTTATGTTCGGCGGCGCGCTTTACATACTCAACGGGACGAAATACTGCAAATACGACGGCTCCTCGGTCTGCGAGGTGGCGGGGTACGTCCCCTGCGTGGCGGTATCCTGCGCGCCGGGCGGCGAAGGCACCCCCTACGAGCCGCTGAACGCGCTGAATCCGGCGCGCAGGCAGCTTTTTAACGGAAGCGGGACCGACACGGTCTACAAGCTTGCCGAAACCGACCTCGACAGCGTTTCTTACGTAAAGATCGACGGCACGGAGGAGCATCGCTACGTCGCCGACCTCACCGCGGGCGAGATACGGTTCACCGATCCTCCCGCAAGCGGGCTGGACAACGTGGAGGTCTGCTACGTGAAAAACGACAACGGCAGGAGCAGGATAACCAAATGCCGCAAGGCGATGCAGTTCGGCGGCAATTCCGACGGCAGGATATTCCTTTGGGGCAACCCGGATTCCCCCGACTGCCGTTTTTATTCCGATATCGCCGACGGAGTTCCGAGCGCCGAATACTTCCCGGTGAACAATTTTACGGTGATCGGCGACAGCGAGATCACCTGCATCGTGCAGCAGTACGACAGGCAGCTTATATTCACGCGCGAACGCGCATATTATTCTTACTGTGAGCTGAAAGAGGACGCGGGCGGCAGGATCCGGTCCTCGTTCCCGGTGTTCAGTCTGAACGGCGGCAAGGGCTGCCTTATAAGCACCGGTGGCTGCGTTATAGACAACCGCCCGATGACCTTCTGCGGCGACGGGCTGAACGTGTGGGAATCCACCGGAGTGGAGAACGAGAAGAACGCCGTGTGCGTCTCCGGCGCGCTGTGCGAAACGATGCGCTACGCGGTGCAGGCGCTTGAAAGCGGCACGGTTCCGAAGCTGTTCGACCACCAGTACCGCCGCGAGCTGTATTTCATACTCGGTCCCGCGGCGTACGTTTACAACTACGGCACGAAGCGCTGGTATTTGCTGGACGGATTCGGCTGCGACGAATACTTCGTTTACGGAAGCGCGATCTTCTTTTCCAAGGGCACGAAGCTTTACGTTTATTCCGACGACGAAGGGTTTTCGGATTCCGGATTCTCCTGCGTGTGGCAGAGCGCGGACACGCTTTTGGGGCAGGCGGTGGGCAGATTCGACGTTGTGAACTGCGAGGCGGACGTTTTCGTCACCGGGCCGATGGACCTTAAGCTTGAGTTCGTACAGCAGAACGGAAAAGGCGGCGCGGCGAGAGAATACGCCTTTGCCTTCGGCGACGAAGGACACAAACGCATAAGCGTGCGCCCCGCGATAAAACGCGCGCTTCCGGCGTACGTAAAGATAACCGCCTCGGGCGCGGGCGGGATAAAGATATACGGGATGACCGTTAAAACAAGAAAACGTGAAAGGAGCGACAGAAATGGCATATAACGACGCGATAGAGCAGCTTAAAAACGCGCTTAAGAGCTATTCCGACGAGGAGGACCGCATTAAAGAGCTTTACGCGAAGGCGAAGGGCGCGATAAACGAAAACTATGCCCGCGATATCGCGGCGGCGGAGCGCGAACGCGCCGAAAAGCGCGCGGAGGCGGAAGCCGACGCGAAGCGGCAGATACGCAATACCGACCTTACCCTGGCGGCGCGCGGGCTTGCTTTTTCCGGCGAGGCGGCGCAGACGCGTCTGGATTCGGCGCTGGGATTGAACAAGCGGCTGGCGGCGATAGACGCCGAACACGCCAGGGCGGAAAACGAGCTGGCGAAAGCGCGGCTCGAAAGCGAGACCAAGGCGGACGGCGAGGAGGCGAAACGCGTTTCCGACGCGCGCGAGGGACAGAACCGGATAAAAAGCGAGATCGCGCAGTTGGAGATAAAGCGCGAAGCCGAGCAGGCTAAGGCGGCGGAGCGCGAACGCGCGGCGGCGCCCGCGGCCGCCGCAGATACGGAGGTCTCCCCCGCGGAGAACGGCTACCGCCCTCCCGTTACGGCGCGCGTGCTTGCCGAGCAGATAATAAACTCGGTGAACTCCCGCGGCTACGTTACGAAGAGCTGGGAGATGAAAAAGATCGCCGACAAGCTGGATAACCTGGTGAAGGGTTACGAAATCGACAAGGATTACCTCGACGACCTGATATTCACGCTTCGCGCTTACGGCTACACCGAGCCGAAGCAGGAGACCAGAAGCGCGCTGCAGATACTCGCCGACGACGCGGAAGCGTTTTACAAGAGCAGCTACGCGACCACCTACGCCGCCTGCCAGATGGCGGGGTTCAACGAGGATTATTCCACGTCCCACGCGAAGGAAAAAGCCACCGCGAAGCTTTTGGAATACGTGTACGACCGCGTTTCCGACGCGCGCGAGTTCCGCAACGTCTGCACCGTGCTCGGGATAAGCGGCGCGGAGGCGAACGAATACCTTGAAAAGCAGCGCGTCGGCGGAAAAGAGCCGGCGGAGAGCTCAAAATAAAACGGAGGTGCGGGATTGAGCGAATACATAGACGAAAACCTTTATATCCTTATACCCGTGCTCTACGCGCTCGGCGCCGCGATAAAGAAAAGCCGCATAAAGGATTGGCTTATCCCCTATATCCTCGGAGGCGCGGGGATACTGCTTTCGGTGGCTTATCTGCTTGCCGTTTCGAAAATCGGCGACGCGGCGGACGTTTTCGGGATAATATTCGCCGGGACGACGCAGGGCGTGCTCTGCGCGGCGGCGAGCGTTTACACCGACAACCTTATTAAGCAGGCGCAAAAAAGAAACGAAGACGGAAAGGGCGGCAAAATAAATGAAAAAGATGCTGAGGACGATAGCTGAATGGTTCGCGCACGGCGCCGACTGCATTTATCTGCTGTTATACGGCGGCTGAAATGTGGTACGAGGCGGCGGGCGAGCTGATAACGCTGGTGCTTTCCTCGGCGGGGGCGGCGGGCGCCCTGCTTGCCTGCGTGTTCGCCTGGATGCTTAAAAAGGCGAGGCGCGACGCGGAACGCCACCGCGAGGAGCGTCTGAAACTGGATATTATTCGGCTGGAGGGCGAGGAAAAGCTTTCGGAGCTGGTGTACGCGATGGTGCGGCAGGTGCGCGGCACCGGGACCGCGCGCGAGCTGGACGACGCGGAGGAGGCGTACAGCGAATATCTTGAAAGCGCCAGAAGGATGAAAAACGAAATATTGAGCTACTACACCGCGAAATGAGCGCGGGATGAAGCGAAAAGGGCGGCGGGGCGCGCGATTTTTGCGCCGCGCCGCCTTTTTTGTTATTGAAAAAGCGGATAAAGTATGCTATTATATCAAAAGAGGTGATTTGAATGAACTACGACAGCGGCGCGCTTTCGCCGGACGAGAACAAGCCGATTAAAACGGTGAGCGCAAAAACCAAAAAACGGCTGTTGACGCTTGCCTTCGCCGCTTTGGGCATAATAGCGGCGGCCGGCGCGATACTTGTATTCTCGCGCATATTCCGCGGCGCGGGCACCCCGCAGAAGGCGGCGGCGGAATACGTGCGCGCCTCGCTGGTGTACGATATCGACGGAATGATAGAATACGCCTCGCCCTATGCGAAGGTCGTGCTTTACGGCAACGAACAGACGAGCGACAGACTGCTTAAAAGCTACCTTAAAAAGGCGTACGCGGAATACTCCGCCCCTTCCTACAGCGGCGACCAGATAGTTTTCAAATTGCTTGCGGTCACCGAATACCACGAAGGCGACGACACCTTTGAAAAAATAATGAAGCGCTACGGCGAGAAAGCGGACCGGAGCGAGGTGGAAGCCGCCGCCGAGGTACAGCTTACGGTGAACGACACGAAAAGCGAAAAGACGCACAGCTATATAGTCGTGAAGATAGGTCCCTCGTGGTATTACGCATATACGAGCAAATAGGAGGAGCGCATGAAAAAGACAGCCACGGAACGCGGATACCGCGTTGAATACACGCTTGAAAAACCGGAATACATCGCAAACGGACAGCCGTTCGAAAACAGGTTCGACCACGGCGAATTCGTTTGCGAAACGGAAGGCGTCGGGCGGGAACGCGCCGTCGTGCGGTATGAAAAACGCCCCGGCGGGATCTACATCTACGCCAACAACCCGGAAATGCTCGCGCCGGAGGACGTGAACGTACCCATACTTCGCACCAAGGGCATTCACGGCGACGCGGTATTCACCTTTGAGCATTCGAACTACACCGGAGAGCCGCTTCATATCGGATATCAGCTTTATAACGAGGGCGAAACCGAAGTTACGGTTACGGTTTACAATATCGGTCTGCAGTTGGAGGGCGAATGGCTCGGTCAGCACTCCTGGAGCGATTATTTCAACCGCAGGTTCGAACTGCCGCAGGACTATTTCAGGGAAGACGGCAGCGTGGACCCGATCTACGTCGGCTGCGATTATATCGACTACACGCCGGAAAAATACGAGCCGCAGACGTTTAAGATACCCTCCGGGAAATACGTATACGTTCTCGGCGGCACGAGCGCAGACGCTTTTGCGAACGCGAACGCCGGAGGCACGGCGGACAGGGAGTTCCTCCCCGGGAAATGCGGCAACGGAGTGGTGAAGTTCCGCGTAGACGGCGGCGAAGTCACCGGGACTTTCTACGCGTATAACGACGCTTCGAAGCTGGATATCCGCGCGCCGGAGCAGGGCTTTGTGACCGAAAGATACAACGCCCGCGCGGGCAAGGTCCTTGATTACAGCAGGCAATACAAGGGCGTGGACCCGACAGCCGGACTTATTGAATCGCGGATAACCTTCGTTGTCGACGACGACACGCCCCGCGGCAATTTGCCCGTGGTCTACGCGAAGCACGCGGACGCCGGATACGCCCGCAAAACGAAGCCGTACAACGCCTATGACTGCCGCCCGGTAATTATTGAAAGCGAAAGCTGGACCACCTCGCTGGACCCGAATAGCTGCAAGGAAGCGATAGGCAGCGATATGATGGTGTTCAACTGCGTGAGCACGGACGGGCAGCCGCTTTGCATCGACACATTCCACGCCGATTCAAGCGGGAGCGCCGCGAACATAGGCAACTGGATGGTGCAGTATACCGATAACTTCACCCTGGTGAACGCCGGAAGCAAGGAACGCACTTTCGATTTTTACAAGCGCGGGAACAAAGGCGTGCTGTTTACGATGGCGCGCGGCGAAGACGGCGGCATACTTGCCGCGAAAGCGCTTACCGGGCCTTACAGCTTCGGGAGCGAGGCGGAGATATTCGCCGGAGTCGAAAGATCGCTGCTTGTCGAAAAGAACGGGCGGCTGTGGTTCCGCCTTGCCGACGGGCGCCCCTACTGCGACGCTATAGACGAGCGATCCGAAGTTATAAAGATCGCCGTTCCGCCGATGAGCGTGAAGCGGATAAGCATCGATTCGGTGATACTCGGCAACTCCTGCGGCGGGATAAAGCACTGGGTCGTTCTCGGCTGATACGGGCGAAGGTCTTTTTACGGAATAAAAGCAAAAGCGCTTCCGGCGGTTTACCGGAAGCGCTTCTTGTTTTCAGGCGACGGTTTTTTGATTATTTCTTCTTTTTCTTTGCGATGATCGCACCGCAGACAGCCGCAACGGCAATCACCGCGCAGGCAATGATTATCCAGAGAGTCCAGTTGGTGCCTTTGGACTCCGCGGGCTTGGATTCCTCCGCGGGTTTGGACTCTTCAGCGGGTTTGGACTCTTCAGCGGGTTTGGATTCCTCGGCGGGCTTGGATTCTTCCGCGGGTTTGGATTCCTCGGCGGGTTTGGATTCTTCCGCAGGTTTGGATTCCTCGACGGATGCTTCGGATTCGGTTCCGTCGACGGATTCAACAGGTTCGATTCCGCCGCTCACGACATCGAGCTTGTTTACAGTGATAACGCCGCCGTTGACCGAGAACAGGAGTATGCCGGCGAAGGTAACGCCGCCATTGACAACGTAGGCGCTGTCGAACTGGGTGCCGGGATACCTGGAGACCGCCTCGGTAAGCTGTTTTACGGTGAAAGCGCCCTTGTAAACGCCGCCCAGCATATCTCCGCCGCCGGCGTCATAGGAATAGGAATCGCCGAGCAGTGTGCTTGAGATCGGGAATCCGTAGAGCGAAGAAGACGTCCCGTTGGTGAAAAGGAAGGTTATGTTGGCGGCGCCGTTTTCGACGGTGAAATCGTAACGGACAACGTCGTCCTTACCGGCGTGGATATACTGATCCTCGGGGTAGACGCACTGAGCGGAAGGCCAGGTCCCGGAAGCGGAACCGGAGATCACGCAGGTGTCGCCGTTCCATTCGATTTTCACGGAAGCGCCGCCGTGATCCTCGCGGGTCCAGGTGCCGTCTTTGGGAATGAGACCGGTATCTCCGTATTCGGCAGATGCAAACACGCAACAGCTTATCGCCACGAAAACGACAGCCAGCGCGATGGTGATGATACGTTTCATAATATCCTCCGTTTAACGCCGCACAAGCGGCTTTTATAGTTTTTCAAATTATAGCACAATTCGCGCGGACAGTCAAGTATTTTCACAGCCGGATTCGTCTTCGACGGCTTCGATGAAATACAGTCTGGACGCGAAATCGGGGAACACGCGCACGTTTTCGTTAAGTCCGGTGCCGGAAAAAGCCTGCTTGAGCGCCACTCCGGCGTTCATAAGCGCATCGCCGCGCAGCGTGCAATCCTCCGCGTCGCCGCCCATTTTAACGAACTTCGCTATAACGTTGTGCAGCATGGAATCCTGGCGGACGTGGATCGGCGCCATAGTGTTTATAAGGCTGCCGAACTGTTTTATATCCACGTTCGCCGGAACGCTGTAAAAGCGGTATTTTACGTCTTTATCCAGCCCTTTGGCAAAGAAGCGCTCGGTCTGCGTGTTCGGCTCCGCAAGAGTGCGGATAAGCATGCCGACCGCACGTTTTTTATCCGGCGAAACGGCAAGCCATTCGCGGACGTTGCCGGTCTTGACACGGTAAAAATCGCCGTACTGGAACACGTCGCGCCATTCTTTATAAATCTCCGTCTGCGCGGCGACCGCTTTTTTATCGGCGGCGTTCATATCGCGCAGGTCGCATTCGTAGCCGAGCGCGCCGAAAGCGGAGACGGCAAAACGGGTGGAAACCGGCGTTTCGCGCAGGGTCTGGTGATTGGGGCTGGCGGCGACGTGCGCGCCCACGCAGCACTGCGGATAGGCGTAGCTGTAGCCCTCCTGGATGGAAAGACGGCTTACCGGGTCGGTATTGTCGCTCCCCCATATCTGCGGGAAGAAGCAAAGGATACCCAAATCGAACCGGTTGCCGCCCGACGCGCAGCCTTCGAAGAGTATTTCCGGGAATTTTTCTGTAAGCTCGTGCATTATGCGGTAAAGCCCGAGCATATATCTGTGCGCCGTCTCGCCCTGCTTTTCCGCCGGGAGAGAGGGCGAATAAACGTCGGTGAACACGCGGTTCATGTCCCATTTGACGTAGGATATGCGCGCGGATGAGAACACCTCCGACATTTTTCCGATCACCCAGTCGCATACTTCGGGGTTGGCAAGATCGAGCACGCGCTGATTGCGCCCTTCGGAATGAAGCCTGCCCGGCGCTTCCATCACCCATTCGGGATGCGCTTTGTAAAGCTCGCTTTCGGTATTTACCATTTCGGGCTCCACCCACACGCCGAACTCCGTCCCGTGGGAGCAGATCTTTTCACCCAGACGGGCAAGCCCGCCGGGGAGCTTCTTTTTATTCGGCTCCCAATCGCCGAGCGAGCGTTTATCGTCGCTTCGTTCGCCGAACCAGCCGTCGTCCAGCACGAGCATTTCCAAACCGAGCTCGCGCAGTTCTTTCGCCATAGAGACGAGCATGCCTTCCGAAACGTTGAAATAGCACGCCTCCCAGCTGTTAAGAAGTATCGGCCGGGGCTCGTGCTTCCACTTCCCGCGCAGGATATGCGCTTTTACGAAACGGTGCATATTAAGGCTCTGCTGTGCAAAGCCCTGCGCGGAATAGGTCATGACCGCTTCGGGAGCGGTAAAATCGCAGCCCGGAGCCAACGTCCATTCGAATCCCTGCGGCTGAAGACCGCAAACGACGCGCGTCCTGCCGAAAGCCGAAACCTCCGCGGCGGAATAATGGTTGCCGCTGTATATAAGATTGAAGCCGTAAACCTCGCCCGCGGTTTCCGTCGCAGACGGTTCGTGAACCATAAAGAACGGGTTCGCACGCGAGGAGGAACACCCTGCGCGGGATTCGTTGACCGCCTTGCCGCCGGAAAGCGCAACAGTGTGCTTCTGCATCTCGCGCGCCCATGCGCCGCGGAACACGGTAACAGAAAGGTCCGCGCGCGGGATATCGACCTGCGTGCTGAGCAGGCGCAGTATGCGCACTTCCCCTTCCCCGCGGTTTACGATACGCGCCCAGCGTGTTATAACGTCGCATTCGGCATATACGCAGTAATGAAGCTCCAGAACGACGTCCCCGTCTCGCAGGGTAACGCACAGATGCTCGTATCCGCCGTCCGAATAAGAGCCGGGAAGCCCGCACATCGCGGGCTTTTCGCTGTCTATCACGTAATTTTCGTATAAGAAATCCGACGAGCGGCAGCCGTCCGAAGCGCAAAGCTCCAGAAACGGCTCGCGCAGGTCGCCGTGGCCGGGAGCGGAAAACTCCAGCCCCGTATCCTCCGGCACCTCGGTTGGATGATCCTTTGAATAAGCTATCACGTTGCCGGGCTCGAACTCCCGCTTTTCGGTAAGCGGCAGGATATCCGCCGCCTCCGAAAGCGTTATACGGGCACCGTAATAGATATGCTCCGGATGCCCGGATTCACGTATGGCAAAGCAATAGGTGGTATTTGCCGTATCGAGCGCGAATACTTCACGCCCGCCATCAAGCCTGCGGATCATTCTGCGACTCCTTAACGGCTTTGACCTGATCGGAGATCTCTTCTACTTTTTCGTCGGTAAGTATGAACTTCTTTTTGAACCAGAGTATCGCGATGAACAGACCGATTATCGGGATGATGGTCATGGTCATGCGCAGACCGATCTTCGCGCTGTCGGGAACGGCGGCGGAGAAATCGATCACTTTATCCGCCTCCGTAGTGGCGGCGTCGGAAAGACTGTTGATCTGCAGGCAGATCGAAGCGGCGAACGCGGCGATACCGGAAGCGAGCTTGACGACGAATGTCTGCATGGAGAAGATAACGCTTTCATCGCTGCGTTTCAGCTTGATATAGCCGTAATCGACGGTGTTCGCGAGGAACACGGTGGTGAGTATGTTCATTATGCCGCTGGAAGCGAATATGAAGAAGCCGGGGACGAACAGGAGCGCAACCCTGCCCATATTGGTGAACGCCAGCGCGAGCAGCACGGCGTAGCCCATTATGGCGGACCCGAGCCCGACGTAGAATATGCGGGTGTTGCTTAATTTAAGCGCCTTGCGGAGCAGCGGATAGAGCACCATCATGGAAAGTATCTGCACCGCGCCGCCGAAGGTGTTGAACAGCGTGTAGTCGTTGAACCACCCGGTCCCGCCGAAAT
>JAEEGL010550735.1_pt1 | contig 12272 bp, 9 predicted proteins | sample 9134231 | NCBI WGS metagenome assembly JAEEGL01 (sample SAMN16246548, study PRJNA631951) | gut metagenome | biome: gut microbiome; feature: rumen; material: fiber-attached | host: Bos | place: Iran: Karaj | collected 2018-10 | reverse complement strand
GTTAGCGGAACCCCCGGAGCATAGATTTCCAAGAATTTTAGCCCTGAAAGGGCGACAGAAAAGAACATGCCCAAATAGAATTCGACAGCCCTGGGGGGAGAGCTCTGACCATACTGCTAATAACTATAGCCAGAACAATAGGCGTTCCATAGCAATAGCCCCCGATTGAAGCCCCCGGCATTACCGGTGGTTATGGATATGCAAGCCCTCACGGCCCTGACATGCCCCCACCATCACTCATACAATTTATCGATCTCCGCTTTATACCGCTTCTCCACTTCTCTCCGTTTGAGTTTGAGCGCGGGCGTAAGCAATCCATTCTGAATCGAAAATTCATCCAGAATGACGGCGAATTTCGATGGTTTTTCGTACCCTCTGAAATCCTTGATCAGCTTTTGAATCTCGACATTCAACGCATCATGGAACGCTGCATTTTGGCATAAATCCTCAGAATCTGAGATATTGTGAGATTTTTTAAACTGCGCAACAAAAGCATCCGTCGGTCGAATCAGCGCAACATTAAATGGACGTGCGGCTCCAAATATCACCGCATGTTCAATCGCTGTCGATGTGTTCAGCTTTTCCTCGAGCGCAGCAGGCACCACATATTTGCCATTCTCCAGCTTGTATTGTTCTTTAACGCGTCCGGTCAGATGCAGATAGCCATCGGCATCGATATAGCCCAAATCCCCGGTGTGCAGCTCGTGATCCGCAGTCAGCGCCTCAGCTGTTAATTCCGGCGCATTGTGATACTGCTGCATCACACAATGGCCACCGACGATGATTTCGCCCGTTGCCTCATCTGCAGTATCTTCGATGGGTTCGATGCGCACACGATTGCAATCGAGCACGCGGCCGACCGATCCGAATTTGACCTTGCCATGCTTATTGACGGCGATAATCGGCGACGTTTCCGTCATGCCATAGCCTTCAAAAATGGTGATGCCGAAATTATCGAAAAACTCGATAATTTCCGGCGCCAGCGCAGCCCCGCCACTGATACAGAACCGCAGCTTCCCCCCCATTGAATCCAGAATTTTCGGCCCAATCACTCGCCGAAGCACCATCTGTCCCACTCGGTCTAGCGTCGAAAGCCGGTTTGCATGCGCTTTAATCGACAGGTTGTCGGTGACTTCGAACAGTTTGCGCGTGATCGGATTCGCATGCGCAACTTCATGAATCGTATCGTAAAACTTGTTAAAAACCTTCGGCACGCCCACCAGAATCGTCGGATGCGTCTCTTTGAGATTGTCCCTTATCGTGCGAGGCGACTCGGCCAGCGCCACAGATGCCCCGAAATAAGGGAAAATATGCAATTCAACCGTTTTGCCAAACGCATGCGCCCACGGCAAAAAAGACAGCGAACGATCCGCACACGATGCATCAAACCCGGCAAACGTATGAATCACATTCTGAACGATGCTGTGGTGCGTCAACTCGACGCCCTTTGGATTTCCCGTCGTTCCGCTCGTATACAGAATATCGGCCAGCGCATATTCGTCAACTTCCTGCGATTTCAACCCCTCGGGATGCGATTCGATGAGCTTGTCAATCGACGGTGCATCGGCACTTTCCGGCTTGTAGCTGATCACCTGTTCCAGCGATTCGATATGAAAATCCTCAACCTGCGCCTTAATCCTGTCGTTGCCGACAAACAAAAATCGCGCATGGCTGTCGCGAATAATAAACTCCCAGTCCTGCGGTTTCTGCACTTCGTACATCGGCACAATCGCCGCCCCAAGCCCATAAGCCGCATAAACCGTCATCGCAAACGGCACCGAATTGCTCGAAATCACCGCCACGACATCACCAGAATGCATGCCCATTTCGCGAAATCCCGCGCGCAGCCGCTCAACTTTTGCATGAAACTCCCGATACGTTATCCATTGATATTGCCCGTGCGATTTCGTCCCAAACAGCGAACGACTGCCATATTTTTCGGCCGAAACGTCCAATAGACCGGCCAGCGTTTTAAATTCCGTCATCCTTATTCTCCAAAAACAAAAGCCCCCAAAAAAGAGAATAACGCATGAAGGTCGAATTTTATTTAATCATTTTTGTTACGCGCCTTATCGGCTTTGCCGATACAGGACGCGCGGCCGTGCTATTGCATACGCACGGCCCAAATGCAGAGCGCCCGCGTATCCCCTCAGGGATAGCGGGCGCTGGCGTGGCGTATCGGCGTAGCCGATAGCCACGCGGCACTGTAAAATACACGTTCAATCCATCCGCCAATCTATTTTGCGCTCGGATCCATCACGCGGCCCACGAACAACGGCGTATTTGTTGGCGATTCCTGATCCGACTCGTAAATCACAAAGAAATACGGGCGATCCAGGTCCAACTTGACGACATCCTGAGACGGCATCGCATTCTCGGCCATGACCACTGCTGTTGCTGCGGCTGCCTCGACTCCATGCTCATCCATGCCAATAAACGATTTGTGGAAAATTTCGCTGATAAAAAGCGCATTGGGCTCATTTGTCATCTTCGAAAAATCTGCATCACCCGAAAATGCCTTATTCATCCCCAACGCTTCGAGCGGCGCTTTCAGAGACAGCGAAGTTTCGAACGTGTAACTCGGGAACTTCATCTCGACTTGTGCATAATCAGCAAAACCAGCAAAAATGCTAGCAATCATATCGCTGTTCAAAGCTGCCTGCACTTCGTTGAACTTGCCTTCGGCAGGCAAGATGAACATCACTTTGAAATCGTTGTCGCGAAGCGGCACGCTCACTGCCTGATACAGGTTTTCGCTGTCTGCCGTGTACTCAAGCAATCCGGAAAGCGTCAGGTAATCGGCAGCCACACTGGCTCCATCCAACTTGTGAAATTCCAGCTTATCTTCGGCTTTATTGACTTCAGGTCCCCATGGCGCTTTAAAATAGATGGCATTCGTAATCACCGAATGCGTATTTTCATTAATGCTGCCTTCGGGTAACAGATCCTTGATGCGATCGTGCGTATTGGCGCTGATTTCGTCGTTGATGTATTTGCGGGCACCCTCGGGATCTGCTGCAAAACTGATCTCCTTCAATCCTGCACCGTAGTTCTCGGCGAGCACATCCAGCCACGCATCTGACCAGCTAAATTTGTCGGTCGAGAAATAGAGATCATTGGTCGTTTTGATTTCGACCGCATCTTTTTTCTCAACCATGCCATCACCCATATCCTTGCTATATTCGGGCTTATTTTTCGAGCGAATGCGCGCGTCGAGTTTGTTCAGTGCCGCATGGGTATTTTCATCAAAATGCAACGTACTCGCCATTTCACTTGCGGTTTCGCCGTTTGCACCAGCCCAGGTCATCGCCAGCGCCATCTGAATGCTGAAGGTCGAGATCATCGCATTTTTGTCTTCAATCTGTTCTGCCGATTTGCGAATCAAATCGAAGTTCAAGTCATACTGGCCCTTTACAAATGCATCGAGCTGCGCTTTGGCAATATTGGATTCAGCGCGGGATAACTTGGATTTTTTAACCTGGACCTTAAGATCACTGTTCTCCTGTCCCTGATTGTTATTCGACTGATTGTCACTATTACTGCATGCGGTAAAACCACCAGCGACCAAACCTAACGAAAGAGCGAGTAATAAAGCGTTTTTTTTCATTTTAATCTCCTGTGTATGTGTCAGAAAACAATCACATCATGTTATTTGGCGCTCGGATCCATCACGCGACCCACGAACAACGGTGTATTTGTTGGCGCTTCCTGACCTGACTCGTAAATAACAAAGAAATATGGACGATCCAATTTCACCTTTACCGGTTCCATCGGAGTAGCTTTATCTGCCATGAGCACTGCGGTTGCAGCTGCAGCTTCGACGCCACGCTCATCCAGGCCAACAAATGTTTTATGATAAATATTGGAGATAAAAAGCTGATTTGGCTCATTTGTCATCTTCGAGAAATCTGCATCCTCACTAAATGCCTTAGCCATGCCCATCGTCATCAGAGGGGCTTTCAGCTGCAGTGATGTTTCGAACGAATAACTGGGGAAATCCAAATGGACATCCGCAAAACTGCTCAGATTAGCAAAAATATTGCTGATCATTTCACCGTTCAATGCATCCTGAACCTCGTTGAATTTGCCTTCACCCGGCAAAATGAACATCACACTGAAATCATTGTCGCGAAGCGGTAAACTCACAGCCTGATACAGGTTTTCCTGATCTGCCATATAGCCAAAGGAAGCTGTGGCAGATAAATAATCGACATCCACATCGCCGCCGCTCAGTTTGTGGAACGACAGTTTGCCATCTGCTTTGTGGATTTCGTCACGCCATGGTGCCTTAAAGTAAATGGCATTGGTAATCACCGAACGCGTATTCGGAGTGATGCTGTTTTCGGGTAACAGATCCTTGATGCGATCGTGCGTATTGGCGCTGATTTCATCGTTGATATATTTGCGAGCGGCCTCGGGATCTGCTGCAAAACTGATCTCCTTCAACCCCGCGTCATAATTAACGGCGAGCACATCCAGCCAGGCATCCGACCAGCTGTATTTTTCGGAGGAAAAATAGAGATCATTGGTCGTTTTGATTTCGACCGCATCCATCCGCTCAACCATGCCACCACCCAGATCCTTGCTGTACTCCGGCTTATTCTTCGAGCGAATAAGCATATCGAGTTTGTTCAGTGCCGCATGGGTGTTTTCGTCGAAATGCAGCGCACTCGCCATTTCACTTGCGGTTTCGCCGTTTGCACCGGCCCAGGTCATCGCCAGCGCCATCTGAATGCTGAAGGTCGAGACCATCGCATTTTTGTCTTCAATCTGATCTGCCGATTTGCGAATCAAATCGAAATTCAGATCATACTGGCCCTTTACAAATTCGTCGAGCTGCGCTTTGGCAATATTGGATTCAGCACGGGATAACTTGGATTTCTTAACCTGAACCTGAATATCTCTGCCCTCTTGTCCCTGATTGTCATTCGATTGATTGTCACTATCACTGCATGCGGTAAAACCACCAGCGACCAAACCTAACGAAAGTGCGAGCAATAAAGCGGATTTTTTCATGATATTCTCCTATTTTTATTCAATCGGAACGCAGCACCAAACCCAAAGCTGATCCCGAAAAACAATCACATGGATAAACCTTTTGCCAGTCACATGCCAATGAATTGCGTCAAAATTGTTATTTTGTAACACACTGTTTTTAATGGTTATTTCATCTTTGTATTACATCATTCCACAACGTGTAACACTTCGTATCTATGATCCGAATGTCATTGCTATGATCTAAATGTCATATCGTGTATCTATGGAATTCACGATTTCCCGGGGTTACGCTGCGCTCACCCCGGGCTGTAACATTGCACGCCTTCAGCGTGCTGGTGGTATGCGCCACTTTGTGGCGCGCCTGATTATTCATTATTCATTATTCACTATTCACTCGACACGCGACGCTCGACGCTCGACGCTGTCCCCCACAACTATCCGTAACATCAAAACGATGTTTATGGCTACGAGCTAAACCGTTACCCCACATAGTCCAGAATTTGACTTTTGTATTGACAGGTATTAGCAAAAATACTTAGACTTCTCACCCGTTCAGATAGCTGTAAAACCCGAACGGGACAAGGACGATAAAGCAATTGTGTATTGCTGTCTTATGTAAAGGATAATCAGGATGTCACTGGAAGAGCTTAAGCAGCTGGCGATCGATATGGTGGAACGTGCATACTGTCCCTATTCGGGATTTCCCGTGGGCGCTGCGCTTGAATGTGCGGATGGCACAGTTTTTACGGGTTGTAATATCGAAAATGCATCGTATCCGGTTGGTACCTGTGCTGAAAGAACGGCAATTTCCAAAGCCATCAGCGAAGGAAAAAAAGATTTTGTGCGGATCGTCATTGCGGCCAAAACCGAAGAAGCCTGTGTACCCTGTGGTATGTGCCGTCAATTTATGAAAGAATTTTCGCCCGATATGGAAGTGATCTGCCTGAATGTTCGCGGCGACGCGGTGGTCTATAAGCTTGAAGAACTGCTTCCCTATGGCTTCGACAACCATTATCTCCTGCATCATTAGAACGACACAGCCACAGAATTTGCGCTGTTTTAGGATAAAAAAAAGACGCCCAACCGGCGTCTTTTTTTTACAGGGGTGGAAGGACTCGAACCCTCGGCCCACGGCTTTGGAGGCCGTTGCTCTACCAACTGAGCTACGCCCCTAACGAGATAGATTATAGCATGGTTTGTATCATAATGCCAGCATAATCAGGCACATTCAGTAACTGTTCGCAACAATTCAGCCCTTAACCAAGAACGCCATAAGCGTTTAATATCAATAGCCCACGGTTGGAGCGTAACAAATATCGGGGGCTATTGATGTGCAGGCCTTAACGAGACTTATATACGGCTGAATCGTTACAGCTTACACAATATGGTAATGGATGAACGGGAAAATGATCGAACGCATCCAGTTGACTTCTTTGAGGATTCGAACCTTGGCATCATTCAAAGAATTGTATGCGCTTTTGATATCTTCACTTTTGAATTCGAGCATATCCTGATTGGTTGACAAAACTACAAACAAGAGATTGCCTACAGCACAGATGGTATGTGCACATTCGGCATATTCTGCAAGCTCACTCATGGCATGATGGAATTTCTCAGTCGATGACATTTTTTCGATGGGATCGTCAGCTGAATATTGAATGTGTTCAGTTTTTTGAGCTTTGCTGCCAAGCAGATATTGGCAAAAGATATTAAAGTTGTCTGAATTCTGAAAATCGTTGATGGGATACGTGTTGATATTCGCACGAGCCGTGAGCGAAAGCGTACGGTTTATCACCGATTTACCGCTGCCCGAAACGCTATCCAGGCCAGAGATGCGAAATCCTTTCAAAATACGCAATCTAAGCGGCAGAACCAGTACCTGACCGGCAAAATCCGTGACCGTTTTTGAACTCTTACCACTCCCTGTTGTATGCGACAGTTTAACATCGAGCAAAGTAAAGTTCCGGCCTTCGACATTACCAATCACAGCATCCGAGATGCTGCAATTCCGCCAATCATCGTTTATCAGCAAATCCCGCAATGCCATGGCTGTATAGGATTCGGCATAAGCTTTAAAGGTTCGGCTGGCAGATGACGAATAGTTCAGTGCTTTCTTTAGTATTGGTGCAACGACTTCGTTTTTGAAAATATCGGTCTGTTTGCTCGATGCATGTGTAAGCACACAAATGGCAATGATAAATGTGACAATGACGAGGAACGTAAACATTCCGCTTCCCACAGCCATTGCAATAATGAACAAAATAAAATCAATCACCAGCGCAAAACCAGATATTGTGCTCATCACTTCATATTTTTTAAGCGCCGCGACTGTATCGTATTCGTTGGCATAGCGAATCGATGACGGAAGAACATAGATGCTGTTGGTTGATTTTGGCTGTGGCGCTGCCGTGCTTAATGCAAAGCTGTTATGGGTGTCAATGTTCCACGAGCTATTTTGTATGGCACGATCGCCACCATTTTCAGAGTCATCATCGTCTTCGTCATCGCCGTAATCTTCGTCATCGCCGTAATCTTCGTCATCGCCGTAATCTTCGTCATCGCCGTAATCTTCGTCATCGTCATAATCTTCGTCATTACTCGTTTCCATTTGGGCAACAGATGCAAACGCATTCTGACTTTGGCCGATATCATGGATACCGGTCGCAGAAAGAAGAGATGTCTGCTGGGCACTTACCGAATTCGAAATGAAATCATTCCCAACCGCAGACGAATATTGTGCGGAGTTATATTGAATATCGGCGGAAACTGACGATGTTTCCGAGGTAAAAACTGGCATTGCAGGTTTTGGTATCGTCGCCTGAGGTGCTTCTGACGTTTGAGCTGTTTCAGGAACAGCTGCAGACTTTGGTGTCTCCAGATTTGGCAAAGCGTTTTCGGGCTTTGAACCAAAGGCATTGCTCCCATTGAGCTCAAATTTTGGCGTATTGAGTGAAAACGCAGTGGGCTCAATTTTAAAGCTGCTGGGTACCGCAGATGCCGGTGTATCGAACTTAAAGCTATCCGCAGGCTTATCGTATTTGCTCTCGAAATGGAAATCGCCGCCAACGCCGGAAGACGCATCCAAATCCGACGCACTGCTGTCATGCTGTGACTGTGTCTGAATGCCGGATAAATCTATGGATTTGTCGTATTTACTTTCGAATTTAAACAAATCTTCCGTTTTGGAATCACCCGAACCAAACGCACTGCTGTCATGCTGTGACTGTGTCTGAATGCCGGATAAATCTATGGATTTGTCATATTTGCTTTCGAATTTAAATAAATCTTCTGTTTTGGAAGCATCCGAACCGAACGCACTGCTGTCATGCTGTGACTGTGTCTGAATGCCGGATAAATCTATGGATTTGTCGTATTTGCTTTCGAATTTAAACAAATCTTCCGTTTGGGAAGCATCCGAACCGAACGCAAACGGATCTTCTGATTTTTGACGCCCCGAATCGAAAGCGAAAGGATCTCCTGACGTCTGTGCATCCACCTCTAAAGCGCTATCTGTCTTGTGGTCTTTGAACAGCGAACCATAGACATCATCTGAATCCGGTGATTTAAATGAATCGGATGGACTCGTGTTGGAATAGGATGAAGTCGGTAAATCGGCATGATAATCCCCAAGAATATCTTTGAATAAATCCTGTTCCGACATAAGCATTCTCCCTCTAGGCTAAGTGATTAAATCAAACACATACAGAATATCACAGTTCATCATGTGGTTCCATTTTATCACAATCAAAATGTGAAAAACGGAATATTTTATGCTATGGTAATACCAGAAGCTGACGCATCTGCGTCTGTATGTTGCAAACTTTACAGGAGACTCGACATAAATAAAGGAGTTTAGCCGTGTTTCGAAAAGTCTGTAAAATCGGTTTTGTGCTGTCTGCGCTGTTCGTAATTGGCGGATGCGTGGTTGATGGTACTGAGAGCGGTGCAAATGCTTCTGTGAATCCGCAAACTGATTCTGTAGAAATGGTTAGGGATTCGGATGCTTCTTCCGAAACCGCAATGGGCTTGATCTTCAATATGGGACCAATCGATGATCGCCTCGATTACAACGGCGGCGACAGAAAAGACTGGCGCTATATGATTGTTACCGAGCCTGGAACAGTTTCGATCAAAATCAAGCTGGACACGCCACAAAATATCGAAGGCGGATGGAACATCTTCGATTCCAAAAACCGTACGATGTACAGTCAACGCTTCAGACCTGGTGATGGTTCCTATTCATCCGACGATATGAACGTTCAGCGTGGCGTGTATTACTTCGAAGTCTATGCAGATAGTGGTAAATCCATCTACACCGTCGAAGCCATCTACAAGCCCGGTTCGAATTATGTTCAGGCGCCCCTGCCCGAACCTGAGGATGAATGCAGAGGCCGGTACTGCGACGAGTGTGATGGCGCTGGTTGCAAGAGAAGACCGAGCTCCCCGCCTCCCGCTAAATCATGCAAAGGCAAACCCTGCAGCGAATGCGATGGCAAAGGATGTATAAAGGAAGGTGGAGGTTCGTCGGCGCCCCCGAAACCAAAGCCAGAGCCGGAATCCTCCGGCACCAAGATCAAAGGCTTTATCGCTGTGATTACCGAAAAACCGGATGGCTCTGCGGAAATCACAATTCGAGACGTCGGTAAAAACAAAGGCGTTCAGACGGGTATGGTCGGATACATCGAAGGCACCAAGATCAAGATCGAAACGACGCAATGCTTCCCGACTTCATGCCGCGCACTCATCCCGGCATCGGCCAACCCCAAAAGCTTCAAGAAGGGCGCAAACGTCGTCTTTACCGTTAAATAACCAGATTCAATCACCAAAAGCCGTTCAAATGAACGGCTTTTTTTTAGCTACGTTTAACCAATGTGGATATAGCATTACCCCGATACGTGTGAGATACTGGCAAAGAGCGCCGAGCATCGAGCGTCGAGTTGGCCAATGAGCACTCGTGGCTCTTACTCATCACTCGTGGCCGCAAAGCAGACAACCTTACTTTTTCATATCCATGCTCGTTAGACAGAGGCTTTTTTTTCATACCAAAGGTTACGCTAACGCGCACCCCGACAACGCCTAAATCAAACGATACCAATATGAACCTTGCCATCATACAGAATTTGCCAAAGCATCCGCAACGGCTGGTGCGCGTCGATTCTTTTGCACAATTTCAGGCGATTTGCGGATTGATCGAAGATACGAGCTACCTCGCCGCACATGCCGCCTGTCACGCAAAAATGAACGGCATCAGCCGGGTATTGGCTGCCGATGCGGATATTGCAGATGTGTCGTCGATCCGCCGCGCACTCGATCTCGCATTTAATGGCGGTCCATTTGATGCGCTTGTCATCCCCGGCCTGACCGATGCCGCTTTACAGCTTCAGGTCTGCACGATATGCCAACCGCACTGTCTCGATTTCAATTTTCGCCTTTTTTTGGATCCGCCACAGCATACCGAAAGCACAAAAATAGCTCAACTTCAGTCGATGCTGCCCCGGTTTGCGACATTCTGCTGGCCCTATGTATCGACGGTAACGCCTGGCCGCCGCAGTGCCGAAATGCTCCCGCCCAGCTGCCTGATTGCGCCGCTGGCATTAGGTACGGCGGCATGGCTGCGCGGCGTGCACGTTCTGCCATCGCTGTCGCCCGACGATATCGCGCTGCTCGGCGAAAATCATGTTGCGCTGATGTTGAACCGCCGCCAGGGTCCTCGCACGATCGTAACTTGCCTCGAACCGCCATCGCATTCTGTACCACAGCCAATCAGCGCCTTTTCCGAAGTTCAGGGCGTGCCCGTTCGCGACATTCCCGGTCCCGAAACTTCCATAGACACCCAACTCGAAGCCAAAGAATCAGCCATTGAGGCCAAAATACTTGCCGAAGTCGAGATGCATGCCCGCGATTTATACAAACAATACGTCAAAAACGACGCCATGCTCTGGTCTGCCCTCACCCGCTCGGCAACCGCTGTACTCATGCAAGCGCGCTCCACCGGCCAGATAAAATCGTTCAAAGTTCGGTGCGATGCCGAAACAGCCACATGGGGAACACCCGACACGCCCGTCGTCGAAATTTTGCTCGAATTTCCCAAACGCGTCAAACAAGCCCGATTCAGCGTCGAACGCCAATGAGGGGGCCACGCCCCCTACGCGGCTATCTCGCCGTTTTCTTCGGCTCGATACGCCGCTACCCCCTTGCGGGGGCAAGCCCCCGCAACGCCCCCATTGGCGCGATATTTATGCAACTTTCAGCTGCAATAACAGAATCTGACACCGGCCATAACTGCGCTGCCGTAAAATCTCAAAAGCGCCGGGAATTTCGGGCATCTGGCCTTCATCGTATTCGACCGAAACAAGCGCACCTGCATTGAGCATACTGCGAGCGATCAAGGCTTCGAGTGTTTGCGGCATCAAACCGGCAGCATAAGGCGGATCACACAGAACGAGATCATACTTGGTTTCGCCGAGTTTTCCCCAGTCTCGTGGCGTTTGTCCCAATATTGCCCTGACTTCGTTTTGTGCCCCAAGCGTCGCAATATTTTTTTTGAGGATTTCAAAATGCGGACGCGCCATCTCAAAGAAATCGACATGTGCTGCGCCCCGGCTCCATGCCTCAAGCCCAAGCAACCCCGCACCTGCAAAGGGATCGAGCACACAGAGATTTTCGAATGTGCCCATCGCACTTGTCATCATCGAAAACAACGCTTCACGAACGCGGGCGAGCGTCGGACGCACGCCCAAACCTTCGGGAACAAGCAGATGTGCACCTCGGCGTTTTCCGGCAATAATCCCTGGCATATCGAGATATCCTTATTTCTTGGCGATGTTTAACCTGTATGGATATAGCTTTCACACCAAAAGCCGAGCAGCGCAGGCTTGGAGCTTGGCGTCGTCTAAAGCCCACTCGAAGCTCGAAGCTAAAAGCACTAAGCCACGAAGCATATAACTGTGTATTTTCATATCCACGATTGTTAAACTGCGCTAATTTCGTAACTATGCACCCCTATGCTTGACTATATATATGATATGTGTATCTGCGCAGAACCTAAGCATTACGGCCGCAGGCCGTCGTGATAAGCTAAAGCATTTTCCCGACAACACGACGTTGGCGGCGCGACGGTACAACGCCAAGGAGGGCGTTTTAGCGTCGCACTAAAGATTGACTTGAACCCGCCGGGGCTCCGGGGGCGGGCCCCCGGGCGCGCGGGAATGCAAGGGGCGTTCGCGCACACAACGCCCCTTGCCGCCTGCGGCGCGTAGCCGCACAAATAAATG
>JAEEGL012947886.1_pt1 | contig 12273 bp, 11 predicted proteins | sample 9134231 | NCBI WGS metagenome assembly JAEEGL01 (sample SAMN16246548, study PRJNA631951) | gut metagenome | biome: gut microbiome; feature: rumen; material: fiber-attached | host: Bos | place: Iran: Karaj | collected 2018-10 | reverse complement strand
CCGATAGGCGCGTGATTGATTACAGCTGCATCCTTGATCATAGCGAGCTGGCAGAAAGCCTGCTGTGCATTACAACCTAAGCACTGTGAGAACTTTCTCTTGCAATCACGAAGTTCACCCTTGGCTGACTTCTCAACTATCTCAGATGCAGTACCCGTAAATGCATTGATTGTACCGAGTCTTTTCTCGCGGATTACAACGCTGGGTTCTTTAATGTTGATCGTTGACATTGATGTATCTCCTTTTCGTTCTGTGCTCTCGTTTCCTGAGCACGAAGAGAAGATACCATTACCGAACTACAAGGTGTTAATACGCAAAAGTGATGTTAAGTTATAGCCTCAGACTATAACCCAAGATACTCGTTGATTTTCTCTATATAAAGCTTGCCTGTCTTGCTTAATACAGTGTTGTTTCTGGTGATATAACCGATCTCCATTTTACTTGCTTCGTGATCACCTTCAGCATCGAACGGAACTGCAAGATAATCAGAGCCGTTAAGCTCCTCGCAGATTATTCCTGAGCATAATGTATAGCCGTTAAGACCTACCATAAGATTAAGCATGGTGGCGCGGTCATTAGCTTTAATGATCCTCACATATTCCTTGGTGCTTAAGATCTCCTCCGCATAGTAGAAGGACGCATGATCACCCTGCTCGAAGGAAAGGCAAGGATAGTCTTTAAGATCTTCAAATGTGATCATTTCCTTCTTCGCCAGAGGATGATCTTTCCAAAGATAAACATAAGCTGCACACGTTATGATCGGATGGAATTCAAGATTGGAATTTCTAAGAAGCTTGTTCATGGCTGAGCGGTTGAACTCGGACATATAGATGATGCCGATCTCGCTTCTTAATGTCTGTACGTCGTATATGATATCGCGAGTTCTGGACTCTCTTATAGCGAACTCATATCTTGATGTATCAAACTCCTTAACAAGCTCTACGAAAGCCTTAACAGCGAATGAATAATGCTGAGTCGATACGCCGAATTTCTTCTTGATGTTACCTGTGCTGCTGTAACGCTCCTGAAGCTCCTTATAATCGTTTACGACCTGTCTTGCATACAGAATGAAGTCTGCACCTTCCGGCGTCAATGTAACACCTCTTCCGCTTCTTAAAAAGATGGTAATGCCAAGTTCCTTCTCAAGTTCCTTAACAGACTCGGTTAGAGACGGCTGCGAGATATATAGCATCTCGGAAGCTTTGTTGATCGATCCTGCCTCTGAGATGGTAATAGCATAATTAAGCTGTTGTATAGTCATCGCACCTATTCTCCTTTTGCCTACTATGTTAGTTGGTTTATAGGATATTATTTTACAGACGCGGCTTTGTCAATCAATAAAAGTTTAGATTGGATCAGTAAAGGCCGATAGTGTCAGCAGGACAGTTAGCAACGCACATTCCGCACTCGAGGCAAGCATCCTCATCAATCTTTGCAGTCTTAATCTCAGTGTTTTCCATAGTCTATCCTCCGATTATTGTGATAAATCAATTTACACTAATGATTTTGAAGGCTTTGTGCTTCTCTTCTTCAGCCCGATGGACAGAAACGTGGACAGTTTCAAATATTGTCCACCAATCTGTCCATAGAACGCTCTTATGGACAGTTTCATGGACAGTTATAAATAATGTCCATCAAATTGTCCATGAGCCGCATTAAACATCAAATCTGAAACATAAAAAAGAGGCAGGACACGATGCCCTGCCTCCTAAAACCTTGGAGTTGGTGGAGTTGTCTTATCTTCTTCTATATGCCTTACGCTTCATAGTTACTGAAACGGCATATGCTGCAATTGAGAGAACGATCATTACGATACCTGTCACTGCAAGTGCGCTTACGCTCTCACCTGTATCAGCGATGAAATCATCTCCTACTTCTCTTTCAGCACCGAGTACTGAAGAATCATCTGCAGGATCAATTGCAGCAGGATTAACTGCAGGTGCAGCTGTCGGCTGTGTTGCACCAAGAACTGCTGAATCAGCAGAAGGTTCTGTGGCTGCAGGCTGTGCGTCTGAAGAAGAAGCAGCAGGCTGAGTTGCAGCGGGAGCATCAGATGAAGCGGAAGCCGCAGTTGTTGATGAAGGCTCTGTCGCTGCAGGAACAGTTGTCGAAGCTGCGGGTTCAGTAGCCGCCGGAACTGTAGTTGCAGCCGTTGCAGGCTGAGTCTCAGCGGGCTGGCTAGTAGAAGGCTGCGTTACCGGAACAACAGATGTCGTAGGAGTAGTAGGCTGTGTCTGAGCAGGCTCAACCGGCTGAACGGGCTGTACCGGATTTACCGGAACAACAGGATTGATGTTAGCGACCGCACCTACCATAGGAGCTGCAGCCTCATAGCTGTTAACTGCAGTGAAGCTTGCATCAGGGCTCAAGGTAACTGCGCTGTATCCGTTCCATACATTGCATGTAGTTGATGATATAACCTCAACGAATGATGCCTCATCATCAAAGTTAGCCGTGCTCTCCTGAATGAACAAAACAAGATTATCGCCTTCAAATCCGCTTATGGTAACTGTCTCATCACACATCAATGTAACAGTGAATGCACCGTTAGCATCAGTAGTAACTGTAGTAACCGAACCGTCTTCCCTTTCGATAGTGAGGTTAACGCCGGGAACCAGATCAGCGATCGTATTGTTATAAAGTCTTACGTCAAATGTGAATCCGTTATCGTCGTTGCCGTTGTAGTCGATATAGTTTCCGTCTTCATCTACAACTACCTTACCGAGCGTTACGGAGAACGGTGCAGGATTAGTAAGTGTGGACAGATCCATGGACGATCCGAGAATCGGCTGAATAAGTCTTGATGAAGGAATATATACATAAGAATCGTACATCGAAGGATCAGGTGCATTATCACGAAGATAATCAAACACGGGTACGAGGAATGCATTGTAGAATGAATCGGGATCGTTATAAGGATCTGAGGATGCTCCGCCGAAGGAGTTTACTCTGTTTTGATAGTAAGCTGAGTTTACATAATCACCGTTGTAAGCGCCGTTCGCATTATAAGAGAACACGATCGCCCAGATAAGATACTGGTAGAAGTGATTAACGCCTTGCGGGTAATAAGAACTAAGGTAGTTGGCAGCGAGCTCATTAGTCTCGGCCATCTCCTGTACATGGGCATAAAGTGCATCGTAGTTATACATGATGGAACGAAGAAGCGTCTTCGTGTCGTCATCATAATTAGTATCAGCAAGAAGGACTCTCGTGTACTCGTCATTACTGGGACTCGGGATAGTACAGTCAAGGCAGAAACCGTAACCGGGATCAACATTACCGAATGAATCGGTGATAACGCCACGCTTGCCATAACCATCGATAATGTATCTGTCGTTATCCGCTGCGTTTACATTTCTTCCCAAGAAAGAGAAGGGAATCGCCAATGCAATAAGCATGGACAATACTACTGACAACAGAGCCTTTCCGGTCTTGCGCATACTAATCCTCCTGATAGAAGTTGTGTTAATAAATTGTTAATGGAGTTCACAATTCGTTAACATTCTATTCAAATTTCTTTCACCTGTCAAGGAAGACAATTGTAAACAATCAGATCAACACTCTGTTCTATCTGCTCTTCATTAGTGATCAAGGCTTCCCCGTCACCGTCCTGTTCTCCGTAAGAACCGAACTGTGCATGGTTCCCGCCTTCTATCACATACTCTTCATAATCAGAAGGATAATTACTTCTGTAAGACTCGAACGACTCGCGGTTCAGCACCTGATCTTCGGAGCCGTAGATAACAACAACTTTAAGACTGTCGTCCAATGCGACGGAAGAATATGCGCCGAGAAGCACAACTCCGGCATAATCCTCAGCGTGGCTCGACACATAAAGCGAAGACATCGCGCCGCCCATGGAGTGTCCGCCTATATACCAGTTCTCATAAGAGTAATCGCGTAATACCTTCTCCGCCGCATCCACATTAAGTATCGCAAGATTAAGCGGCATTCTCACAACAAACACATCGACGCCTCTTGAGGCGATGCCGTGAAGCAAAGGTGCATAAGCTTCAGGTTCTACTCTCGCTCCGGGATAAAATATCAGTGCTTCCGTCTCGCCGGGGCCGTCGAAGAAGAATCCGAAGTCCACTTCATTAACATCAACAATTCCGTCCGACTCAAGCATCGCATACGCGTAGTCATCGGGCTCATATACAACACTTAAGAACACTGCAGTAACGACAGCAAATGCGGCAAGCAGACAGAATACCACACCTAAGATTATGGTTAACGGGGAAAACTTCATTTTATTCATGGATCAGAGAATCCCCTTTTCGCGCAGGATGCTTATAGCAGAAGCAGCGTCAGTATAAAGGATGCCGGTGCCGCCCGCTTCCGTCCACGCACTTATGTTAGAAGGAAGGTCATCGATAAGTATGCTGTCCTTCCCCTTGCAGTAATCTTTCTTGTCCTCGCGGAAAACGATATTGACCACGACTTGAGAAGAGAGAACGCGGTGCGCCCAGTTTATCTTGTCCTCGCCTGCAGTGGGGATGCCTCGTCTCGGCTTCGGTATGCCCGTCAGCACCTCACAGCGCTCGCCATACTTCGCATACACCATCTCGAAAAGCTTTACTCCCTCATCCAAAGGCTTGATCCTGTCGTAGAAATGCTCTACCTCACGGATCTTCGCCCACATGAGATCGTCTTCTTCCTTGGTTCTCTGAGATTGGGGTACATCAGGCAATCCGCAGAACTCACGAGCTCCGCGTTCGAAGTCGGCAACAACGCCGTCCATGTCGAAGTAGATCTTATCTACCATAGGTCCCCCTAATAAAAATATATATAAGAATAACACAAAAGAGCTCCCGAAAAACGGGAGCCCCCAAAGGTGTACTTGATGAGGTAATAGTTACCTTTAAAGCAATTTAACCGGAGTCTCATGAGGTTTCGTTTCCTTAGAATCCGGGACATCCTTACGAGGAGCCGTCAGTGCTTCCAGAACACTGCCCTGGGGAACAATCTGAGGAATAGGAGAACCACCGGTATGAACACCGCCATTGGCCTGTTCCATCTCATCAAGATTCAACTCTTTATCGTTTCCCATTGGTCTGTACCTCCTTGTGAAGATGTATCATGACTTAATCATAACCCTCACCTGTTCCCGCTTAATGTCCAAAGTAGAAACAAAATGTGAATATCAATTCATAACACGAAGGAAGTATCTTAAATCTCAATTATCTGGTAACCGCAGGCGTTGATTATCTGCGTTCCGGAAGGATGCTCGTACAGTCTCTTAATTCTGCCGTAGTTCGTATGCACGTGACCGTGGAGCATATACTTGGGCGCATATCTGTCCATAATCTTATTAAAGGTGTCAAATCCTCTGTGCGGAAGATCCTCGAGGTCGCCGTAACCCTTGGCAGGTGAATGTGTAACGAGAATGTCGATGCCGCCCTTCATCATGACCTTGGGCTTTAATCGCAGAGCACGCATCCTCATCTCACGTTCCGTATACATATTCTTACCGTTAGGGTTGTAACGCATAGAACCTCCGAGGCCCATGAACGTTACTCCCTTATAGCTTACGACTCTGTCTTCGAGGCAGATCGCTCCAAGCGGAGGTTTACTTATCAGGGAATCATCGTGGTTGCCTCTTACATAGAACAGAGGCACGTTTACCATCGTGATGAGAAAATCTATATAATCGGCGCGAAGATCACCGCAAGCGACAATAAGTTCAACGCCTTCAACGCGTTCCTTCTTGAAGTGATCGTAGAGGAGCTTATCCTCAACATCCGCAACCGCTAAGATCTTCATGCCTCTCCTTTGTCCATCTTGATTATCGGCATACCGTTTGCCATAACCGTCTTCTGAGCAGACTCGGTGAGTTCATCAAAAGTCGGGATGGAGCCCACGACATTATCGCACAACCAATTCATATTGATAATATCTTCATTCGAAAGCTTCTGGCTTAAGGCTTCCTTCACGATTCCGTCCTGTGACCTTAACTCGCCCTCGAAAGGATTAAACATGTCATCCGTGATGGCCTTACGCATTATGGAAACAAGCTTCACCGTGCTGTAAGGAATCGCATCGCACTGATATACATCGATAACACCGGATGACATTCCCCACCAGTAGTTGATGGCACTGTCCTTGGCATTATCTGACTCGGCATCCCAAGCATCGTTGAGGATAGTCTGAACGATAAGTTCATAGTACTTACCCCAGTTCCACATAGGGAATGCGATATTAGTTACTTCGCCGTTCTCTCCGATGACATAAAGTCCGTATTCGTTATCGGCATTCTTAGGCTTGATAAGATCCGGACCGGATACTACGCTGAAATGATTCTCACGTACATATTCACGCCAGTACTCTTCCTTAAGACAGGACCATGTAAGATAGATCTGAGCCTTAGGATCGACCATCGATGCACCGATGGCGAACGCGTTGATATTAGCGACGTTACCGCAGATAGGATATGTCGATACGTAGCAGATTCTATGGTCCTTGGACAAAGTAGCAGCGATCATTCCGAGAAGGAACTTTGCCTCATACATACGTCCGTAATACGTTCTTACAGCTTCGTGCGAAAGGTGAACAGAACAGTTAAGGAACTTGATCTTAGGATACTTAACTGCAGCCTTCAATGCGTGTTCCATCTGTACCGGAGAAGTCGTGATGATAAGATCAGCTCCGTCTGCAGCTGCAGCATCAACTGCTTCCGTAAACTCTTCTTCCGTATCCTTACAGTCACATGCCAATGTCTTAACGATATCGGGGAATGTTTCCTCGAGATCCTTTCTTCCCTGCTCGTGACCGTGAATCCATCTGGACTTTGTCGCATCACCATCGTAAAGGAACAAGACCTTAAGAGGATTCTGCTCCGAATATGTCTTCTTCATGATGCTGTCGATGATCGGGATAGCAGTCTTCTTCTGAAGCTGAGGCTCCTCCGAGAACACGATCTGATTACCGTTAGCACGAATTCTTATCTCTTTCCAGATAAGGCTCAAGTTCTTCTTGATCTCTTCAGGTACGGGAATCTTAAGGCTCTCATACTTATACATATCAAGGTATACGAGGAAAGCATCACCTGCTGTTATTGTTGTGTATGCCTTACCGCCTGAAGCCATATAGACCTTGGTAAAGGTTGTGAAAGCAGATCTTAAATCCTTAACTGCATCCTCATCCCATACGTCCTCAAGAGTTTGGCCTGCGATAGTAGCAAGCTTCTGGTAAGAACCTTCCTCCGTGAATGTAATGCTGTAAAGAGAAGTTACCTTGAAGAACTTCAAAAACTCGTTGTAGATCTTAACTTCCTTGTCGTCCTCATCGGACTGAGGAGGAAGCACACGTGTAACCGTAGCAAGAATCGTAGGCTGCTCCAAGTACTTCATGACGGAAACTCTCTTGTTTCCCTCCATGACATAGAACTTACCCATGAATTCGATAACCTTGATGGCATCGTCAATACCATGCTCGGTCTGATATGCCATAAGGCTTATCCACTTCGTTCCAAACTCTGTCTCGGGTCCGAGCAAAGGCATAAAGTTACGTGCGAAAGATTCCTGTCTTCCCATAGTAACCGTACCGACTACAAGGGATAACGGGATCTCGATAGTACCTACCGGAACTTCATTAAGAGTGGACCTCTTCTCGAGCATGTGATCGAGCGCGGGAAGGTAAGGATAACGTCCTTCACTTAATGCCTTCTGGTATTCTTTGGTACCAAGCTTTCTGGCCTTAATGTAATCTTCCTGAGGTGTTGCCATTATTTCTTAATTTCCATTTCTTTCATTCTCTCCCCTTAACGGTTCGATTTTAACACAGGGGTACTCAGGCATAGAACCAAGCGCGCTATATGCAGTTTTAACAAAAAATGGAGTTTTAGCGCTCCTCGAGAAAATCCTCACTGAAGTTACGCACACTGTCGTTAACGTAGGAAATAAGATCTTCCTCATTGCTGATCTCGACCGTAACGCCGTACTTTCCTGACCTTGTAAGAGGATCCCACTCAACCAGATAAGCTGCCAGGATATTGTCGAAAGACAAAGGCTCACTCTCGTCGTAATCAACCTTGGATTCGTCGGACATAGCCACCAGATAGCCGTTCATCTTAAGATAGAAGTAGATTACCTTCATGTCTTCGCCGCCCTTAATAAGGAACTCTGTCTCGTACTCCGCACCAAGTCTGTTTCTAACGATCTCATCACCTATACGCTTCGCTATATCGCAGGTGTTCGAAGACATGGCATTAAACTCTTCCATTGTCACGGGAAGCTGACCATCTTCTATCTCAGTCTCATTATGGTACCCGATGTTATTCTCGACCACGTGCTTATAGAAGCCGTCGGAAGACATACTTAACGTATTGCCCGACTTCGAAACTATCTGTTCACCCTGAAGGGTGGTAACAGTAGTCTGATTTGATTCAATATGGATACTTCTGATCTCGTTATAAGGGATCAGTCTGGACTTAAGAAGTCCTCCATACCTGACACCTTCATCTTTGGCTGTAAAAATCATCATGTAACAATGTTAAACCTCGATTTCACGGGCTTTACGGGATGCACCGACTGCTCCTGCGACAATGAGAACAATTCCCAGAATAAGAGCTGCAACCTCGAACAAAACGACATGTAAGATGCAATTGGAGAAGGATTCAACGAGGAATTCAACGACAGCTTCATCACCTTCAGCCTCTTGTCCTGCAGCGTGGAAAGCAAGCGCGAACAAGCCCCATATAGGAAGTGAGAGAGCCTCAGCTACTGTAAGAGATATACCGAATGCTCTTACAGGGCGGAACTTATTCTTGTGGATTACAAGAAGCACTGCAAATCCTGCAGCAAGGATGATTCCTACAACTGCCATGCAGATGGTATTAGATCTGCCGTACTTATTTAAACCTTCCATTACCGTATATACGTCGGTATCTTCGAATCTGTCATGGTACTCTTCAAGGTATCCTTCAAAATCGTCCATGATACTGTCTTCGAACTCTCTTCTTGTCATGGAGCCTGTAGGAAGTGACTCATAAAGCTCATCACCGTAGTCATCGAAGAACTCTTCAAATCTGTCTTCATTGGGCTTTGTATCACCCTCGAAGATGAGTTCGAGATAATCATCTATGGCAAGCTCGATGTAAGCAACCGTTATCTCTTCATCGTCATCAAGATCGAGATCAACACCGGGGTTATTCTCAAGGATGATCTCCTCGATACTGAAGTCAGATTCGTCCTTGATGAGTTCTCTCATCTCATCAGAATACATAAGACCTGACCAGAAGTTCTTATTGAAGACCGTGAAGAATAATGCAACGTTAGCTGTAAAAACGATAAGAAGTATTCCGGCGATAATTCCGTAAGTAATTCTTAATCCTGTAGCAAGACCTGTTTCTCTGTTTGAATCATCCATTTCCTAACCCTCACTCCTATTATTATCAGAACTAGTCATCATATTGCCATTTAAGGCGACTAATTGCAAATAACAAGAGGTGTCAGCGGTTAGTCTTCTTCCCTACGAAGTAAGCGATAACAGCAGTCATGATAACACCTGCAACAGACACAACTACGCCTGTCTTAAAGTAAGGATAACTCATGCTGATAGTGGTCGTTCCGTGATCAACATAGACCAGTCTGTTCAAGGTATCGAAATCACCACGGAACATATCGTGCCATGCAAGCGTCGTATTAAGATTATCCTCAGGAGAATCGATTACGATTGAATCCGGATTATATGTGACATCGATAGGAACGAACCTTCTTTCGGGAACTGAATCGAACGAAGAATCCACGATACCCGAAAGGAGCACCCCTACACCGAGGTCTCTTGTAAGAGCATAGTAGTAAGTTAAGTTGAAACCGATGAAGGTGATATTATCGTTAACTGCTGTTCCGAGAAACGGGAATTCATCGTCCAATATCTCGGACCATCCCTGAACATCATCAAGGCCGTTCATGTAAACGGTTCTCCAGTTTCTGTACTCATCAGGGAAAAGCGCTACTTCATAGTCACCAAGGGCAGTCGTCCTTAATGTAGGATAACCGTTATCAAACTGTATAGGATGACACTCAACTCCCAAGAATCTGTTCGTTCTGCTCTGCTCATTCTCAGGCACGCCGTCAGCAAGAACGTATACTCTCGTTCCCCTCTCCGCCGCACGTGTGATGAGATCCTCTGCTGCTTCAACATCGTGGTACATGAATCCGTCAAGATAGATGATCTCATATGAACTTAACTCATCTAAAGTGAAGTCGTCGATATACTCACTCGGTGCTTCCTGAACTGTCGGGAACATCATTGAAATGTAGTATGCACCGTTACCGATAGCAAGACCTGTATAGTTCGTTACGGTACCATAAGTTCCCGTCATCTCCACAAGACGGTAGATGGCATACTCACCTTCATCTACTACCTTGGTGTAACCTCTCTCAAGTGCTGCCTCGTCTGCTTCGTCCTGGTTAAACATGTACACTGCAGCGGCACTCTTCTTGATAAGTATCGTGTCACATCCGAGCTCACTTAAGCGGTCGAACATGAAGGCATAGTAACCTGTATCGAAGGCTTCGTTTATCTGCGCTATCTGACGCGACGTGGAAGCTGCCTCCCATCCCTGTCCGAAAAGCTGATTCACGCTGCCATCATAATCCGTAAGATAGAATACTGCATTGGGTATAACTCGTCCGCTGTCCATTACCGCAAGACGGTTTACTGTCATACTCTTGGCTTCATCAACTAAAGTAGATTCCTCCATCAACTCGAAGTAATCCTCATTGGTTCTGAATTCCTTACTTGAAACGAATACGGGATATGAGACTAAGCTGTCCATAATAAGAAGCACAGAAGTTAATATAACGATCGGCTTCTTCAAGCTGTCCCACTCAAGCATGGAGAACAATACCATCGCAGCCGCGATCTGCAAGAAACGAAGCATCCAGAGGAAGTTACCTCCGGGGAGTGCGAGCATTACAGGCATAGCAGTTGTTGATGTGAGAAGCACGATGATAAGAGCAGTGATAAATCCCGGACGTGATCTTCTCTTACCTGCGATGATACCGAATATACATAATAAGAATGCGATAATTCCGTAGTAGTTAACGCCTGTTCCCTCTGTGATCTTACCGACAGGATTAAGTGTCTTGATAAGGCTTTGGAAGAACAGTCTTGCCGTCTGATCCGTGTTGTCGGAATTAGATACAAGTCCGCCCTTAACGGCAGGAATCAGAATGATTCCGCTCATGAGGAAACCGGCAAGAATAGCAGTAATTATCTCAACATCACGAAGCTTAGATTCCTGAAGCTTATCGGAACCGGTGTAGCAGCATAATCTGTAAATAACAACATATATGATGCATGCGATTGCTACCATTCCCGTATAACCTACGTGACAGAAACACATAGCACAGAACAGCACTACAGTGCCGATATAATTCTTTCTTCCGCCGTCCTTAAGATAACCGTTAATAAACAGGAACAGGAGCGGAAACATGGACATGATAAGCGCTCTCGGAAGGTTACCTTCAGCAAACAAAACATGAACGCTCTGAGGCATGAAGAACCAAAGAATTCCGAACAGGATTCCGACTATGGGTCTTCTTTTAACAGCACCTACAATATTCCATGAGAATGCACCAATAAGATATATAAATCCGCAGTAGAGAGCGAAGCCTCCGAACACATAATGATGTGTAAAGATCAAAGGTAAGCTTCTTGCGATAAAGTGGCACAATGCCATGAGGTAAGCTGCCGCCGGCGGCCAATAACGCATGAGCTCAACGCCGTTGTACCAGGTAGAATTATATAAGGGCCACTTGTCCCCATTCTCGATGGAGGTAAGCACCCAGTCTCCCCTGTAAACATGGTACATGGAATCAGAGCCCGTAAACAAAACGGAGCCGCTGTTTACGAACCATACGATAACTGCCGCGATAAGAAGATTGACCGCGATAGTAACAGGTATATAAATCTTTTTATTAATGCCTGTTTCCAAAACCTTCCTCCAGGTGACCTAATGCAACTTCTACTTCGTCTTCATCAACGATGTCCTTAACTTCAGGGAATCTAACACCATAAGTTCTTACGGGAGTCTCACTTCCCTCGAATCTTCTCAAGCGGAAGTCGAAAGGCAAAACTGCCTGTGATATCTGGCTTGCGAAATACTCAGTGATATTCTCCAAAGAGGGAACAAGCTCCTCGAAAGGCGCGATATCATTTAAGACCTGATTCTGGTACTTCTCGAACACCTTAACGACGGCCTTCTCAGGGCCTGAGAACTTATAGATGTTATCTCCTGCCGTATAAACGGTAGTCACGAACTCCCAT
>JAEEGL012569638.1_pt1 | contig 12273 bp, 7 predicted proteins | sample 9134231 | NCBI WGS metagenome assembly JAEEGL01 (sample SAMN16246548, study PRJNA631951) | gut metagenome | biome: gut microbiome; feature: rumen; material: fiber-attached | host: Bos | place: Iran: Karaj | collected 2018-10 | reverse complement strand
TACCAGCATTGAGACTATTAATGCGTTTGATGTGTCCACCGGCGATTATCTGTGGACTCTTGACGAGCTCCAGAATTTCACCATCGCTCAGACCGAAGAGAAGAGCGACATCACCGGTAAGGGCGGTCGTAAACTGAACTCTCTGAAGAGGAATAAGACTGTCACCATCAGCGGCGGCAATGGTTACATCTCCGGCGGTCTGCTCGAGAGCCAGACCGGCTGCGATTTCGCGACCAGCGACACCAATATCCTTTGGACTGACTATCTGACTGTCAACGCTAGCCACGAGGCGACTACCACCTATAAGGGTGTTGGCACTGCCGGTGCTGAGATCAAGGCTTGCTATATTCGCAAGGCTGACGGTTCCGCTACCGAACTGCTTGAGCAGGCTGCTCAGGTTGCGGCTAACAAGTTCACCTATACCCCGGGAACCAAGAAGCTGACCTTCAACACCGATATCACCGAGGGTACCAATGTTGTTGTCCAGTATATGCGTAAGATCAACGCTCCTCGTCTTGACAACTACAGCGACAACTTTGCCGGCAAGGCTGCTCTGTATGTTGATGCTATGGCTGAGGACAAGTGCAACAACGTTTATCACGTTCAGTTCTACTTCCCCAAGGTGGACTTCAACGGCGACTTCAACCTTGAGTTCGGTGACAACCAGTCCGTCCATAACTTTGAGGCGACCACTCTTGCAAACACCTGCTTCTTTGACAACAACGGTCGTTCTCTGCTCTGGACTTACACCGTATTCGGTGCTAACCAGGCTGACGCTGCGTAATGGCAACTGGTTATAAGAAGTGCAAGGTTTGCGGCAAGGTTTATCCGTATTGCCGCACCCAGCTCCCCGGCACTTTTAGGTGGCAGGATGTAGCATGTTGTCACGAGCATGCTCTTATTTATTTTGAGCAGATCGAGCAGGCACGTAACGAAGGTAACTCTTCCGATGAAGCGTCTGTTGAGGCTCCCGTTGTTACGGAACAAGAGAAACCTACCACCACTAAAAAGTCTAAGAGAGCTTCTGGTAAAACCGAGTAACTTAATTATTGTAGGCTGCGCTATTTTGGCGCAGCCTACTATTAACTGCTATGGAATTAAAATTAGTCTCCCCCATTCCTCCGTCGGTTAACCATTATATGGCATATAGAGTTATAAAACGTAATGATAAGCCGACAGCGATGAGTTATAAAACTCAAATTTCAATTAACTACAAATCCAGTTTCTGCGAGTATGTGAAGGCTGAGGCAATCAAACAGGGTTGGTCATCGTCCTCAAACCCATATCAACATTATTATGTCGAAGGCAGTTTTTACTTCCCGAGGACTAATATGGATTGCAATAATTATTGGAAAGTAATGTTAGATGCCATCACCGACACCGGAATTGTATGGCCAGACGATAATGTGGTCTGTGAGAGAGTAAAAAGGATTCAGTATGATTCGCAGAATCCGCGAATCGAGCTTACCATCTATCCGACCGAATATGTTGGGATTTTTGATAATGCTCAACAGCTCGAACAGTTTGAAGCGGGCTGCGCCGATTGCATTCGGCATGAAAAGAATTGCAGTATTTTAAATAAAGCAATTCAAGGCAGGATTCAACCAGAGATTAATAATATGATTTGCTCTAAGCATAAAACCAGAGGAAAGAAAGGAAAGAAATAATGTCCAAGAAGATTACAATGAAGGATCTCAGAAACGCAATTAAGCCCGTAGTCGATACTGATAACGCTGTAACCATATTAGAGTGGAACGGATTGAGCATTGAGGTTAAGAAGCACCTTACCCTCGAAGAAGCGCGTGGTTTGGTTAATACTGTGACCGCGACCTGTTTTAACGACGATGGAGTTTATATGCCAGAGAATTTTGACCCGGCAATTCGCTTCGGTGTCGTCGGTCTATACTCTAATCTAACTATGTTCTCCGATGTATCAGAAAACTATAACCTTGTGTATAAGACTGACATTTACGATAGGATCCGTGACGTTGTAGACGCTGCCCAGCTCAAAGCTATCATCAATGCAATCTACAACAAAATTGATGAGGTGATCAAGGTCCGTGCTGAGTCTGTACTTGGCAAGGTTAATGAGATTTACGCCGCTACCGAGAGTATGCAGCAGCAGTTTGCTGATATCTTTAGCGGTGTGGATGCAGGCGGGCTTAATAAGCTGATTGGGGCTATCGGCGAGCGCGGTATTGATGAGGGAAAGCTCGTGCGTGCAATTGTGGAAGTGAAGCATGGAAACGACGAATGACACGCCCCGCGGCTTTGACGCAAGCTCAATTTGCGCGACACTCGTAACAAACATCGAAAAATCTAATCTTGTTACTGCGCGATGGCGCGGCGTTGAAGTAAGGATTAAGAAGTACTTATCATTGGAAGAGTTTGTAGAGTTTGTGAATAATGTCATGTCTATGTGCGTAGACAAAGATAATAATCCTCATATGGAGTTGCTTGATTTTGTATTTAGAATTGGTGTTATTACCACATTTACAGATATTGAGCTGCCCCAGCCCGTAGTCCAACAGTTTAAGTATTTATATTGGACGGATATTTACCAATTTGTAACCGAGCGGATCGGTGCGGGTCAAATTGAATTATTGGAGAAGTCTATTAAAACGATAATCGGATAATTGCGGATGAAGGAGGTGGTATTATGGGCTTCAAGAGCAACTATGATGCTAAAGATTACTACGGTAATATGGTTGACAGGATGAAAAAGAGTGTTATAAAAGAGATTAACGCGGCAAGCGATAAGATGTGGGAAGAGTACTTTCAGATTCTTAAGAATAAAGCAGTTGAAATCTTTAAGAATGCTGTAGCAGAGTTTTATAACGGCTATGATGCGAAGCACGCGAACGACCGCACATACTCAATGTATGATATCCTTGAGGTTGAGGCGGACGCATACCACTTCCATGCTGAATTTTTACCAGAGAAAATGGAAGGTTGGCAAGAGCATCCAACTCCGGGGGTACAGGGCTTTTACCACGCAGAAGACGGTTTATATGACACCGTTTTCAGGCATGGTTGGCACGGTGGCGCAAGTAAAATAGCCAACTCAAAAATCAGACAATTTGGATACTACTCCCACCCTAATCCAGGAATGCCATATTGGGGATGGAAAACTAGACGTGGCTATTGGACATGGGGAGACCCATCGATACCAGAGCTCATTTCTCCTCTCAGAAGAATAAAAATTGAATGGGAAAGATTTATGGACAGAGATGCTCCGGCTATACGTGAAAGACTGCGCAGTAAGTATTATGCACGAATCAAACCGGTTTGGTGGAGGTGATTGAATGGCAGACGGTATTACTGTTGATAGAATGAAACACATTACCGAAGAGCAAGTGGTAATTAATATTGAGGGTCTGGCAGAACTCGATAAGTTTGCTCGCACGCTAAACCGCATTGTTCAGGGTACAGATATTCAAAAGTATTGGAAAGACGGCGATACACTGATTCGCATGTTTACCGAGTCGTATCGTCGTTTTAATAAGGTTGCCGATGAAACTAATGCAAAAGAGTTAATCACATTGCTCAATGCATTACGCGGCAAATTTGGCACAGAAAGCTTAGATAAAATCGTAAACGGCTTTGAGGCTATGACACAAAGCATCGCCAAAGCCGAGGGAATGGTTGGCAAGGTCGTTAACGGTTTAAACAAAGACGCATTCAGTGACATGTACAGCTCGTTCGAAATGCTTAAGTCACGCGGGCTTGAGCTCGGGCATGTCATTCAGACGCTATCCGACAAAGGAAGTCTTGAAGAACTCAGGGCTACAATAGCCCGCCTAAGCGGTGAACTTGTCGAGGCAAGGGAGCGCTTAAAGGATTTAGAGGCTGGCGAAGGGGTTGAGGCTTTCAAACAGCGTATAGCCGAACTCGAAGCGCAGTTAAAATCCGCTAACCGTGAAATAAGCAAACTTGCTAAGTCGGCTGTGGAGGACTTTAATGTCTATCTGAAGGCATTTGACATTAACCCCGATAAGCTATCGAGCTTGCCCGAAAAACAGTTTAGGATTATAAACGAGTTAATGACTAAACTGGAGCAGGGTGCAATCACGTCAAAGCAGGCAATTATGGAGCTTAGGGCTAATTGCTCCGAGTTGTTTAAGCAGAGTTCTTATGGTCTAATAGACCAACAAGCAGTTACCGCATCCGTTACGGTGACGGAAGGTGTGGCAAGGTCGCTTAATGCCGTGTCAGCATCAGGCGAAAGCCTTATTCAGCTACCAGATTTGCTTGCGGCGATTTTTAAGAACGCTGCCGATTTACATTCGGAAACACAGACGGTCAATTCCGACCTCATGACACTGCTCGCGACGATTAACAATATAGCTCACGCGGATACCAGTAATCTTGAGTCTTTGGCGACTGCACTAAAATCGTTAAGCAATATCGCTTCGATACAAACCGAAAGCGGATCTCTGAAGAATACAATTTCAATAATCAATTCGCTTACTGACAATAGCCATGATTACAGCCGGTTAATACCGCTCAGCAGCGTTAGTCTTGCCGGGTTTAACGGCGTCAAAGTTGATAGGTCAATCCTGTATATCGCTGATCTTTCTGAAAGAGTGCATATAGACAAACTGGAACAACTTAATGGTGTTTCGTTTGAAAAACTGCAGAGTCTTGATTTAGGTAAGATTAAGGGTGCGGGCCCGGCGCTTGAAGGTCTTGTCGCCGTCTCCAAGAGTGCCGATATACAGAAGCTACAGTCTCTGGCAGATATCAACTGGGACAACCTCAATAATCTTAGGATTAAAAAGGGTGTTATCGAGCAGATATCTCAGCTCACTGAGGCAGTTAAAGTCCTTAAATTATATAAGACTGCTGTCGTCGATGCAAACAAAGACAGCGTTGAGATTAAGACGATCGATAGTGCTGCTATTATCAAGCAAGAAGCAAAGGCATTTGAGGAAGCCCGAAAGATTATTGAACAGTACTATGCAACAAAGACGAGGCTGTTATATAAGGGCGGCGATATAACTCAGCAGGACGGTGTCTTTGTCTCACTGTCCGGTAAAAACGCCAAACTTGTTGAGACCATGAATCAGCTCGAGGCGGCATATGCGAGGGTAACGAGCGAGGAATCGCGCAATGCACTCACCGCCGAACACCAGGCTCAGCTTACAGATTTGATTGATGCGTCTACTCAACGCCTTGCGACCACAACCGATGTGCTTGCGAAGAAGCAAGCGGAGGCGGCTGAGGCAGCGCGGCTGAAAGCTCAAAGCGCATCGGCTGAGGCAATAGCTGCAAAGCAGCAAGCTGACGCCGAGGATGCGGATGCAGAAGCCGTGCGGAGAAGTGCGGCTGCAAGAAAAGATGCTATGGCGATACTGCGGGCGTATTATGAACTTCAAATCAAAGCAGCAAGTATCCCTTCAATTCAGCTAAGCACAGACGCACAGGGTAACGAGCGCTGGATTAACAACAATCCTACCGACCGAACTTACGACGAAACAGCTCGACAGCTTAACGAGTACCTCCCTCTCTATAACATATATCTACAAGCGAAAAAGTCCGAAGTATTTACCGAGAAAGATTTATATGAACTCGAACGGACTGAGCATGATCTACTGAATAAGCTCAGCGGGGCTAAGGAGGATGCATCAAATAAAGCCGCAGCGGCTGCAGAGCGCGAGGCGGCGGCTCGAGAGCGAGCGGAGCTGAGAGCAACACAAGCTAGCAAAGACGCGGTATTATCCGCCAAGAAATTACAGAACCAGTATCAAAACCTGATTTCAGTGGCGTCGCTCAAAAAGCACGGCGAACATTATACAGCGCTTGTTAAGGATAAAAGGGCTCTTGACGAGCTTGTTGCGAAGTATGATGAAGGCAGAATAGGTCTAGAGGAATTTAAAGACGCACTTGCTCAGTCGGGCATGGCTCTAGACTCTCATCGTACTACGATCAACCTAATCGGCAAAGATACTCAAGGATTAGTTTCGCGCATCAGCCAAATGGCAAAGTCATTCAGCGTTTGGTTTGGTACGACGCGACTTGTCATGTCTGCATTCCGGTATTTCAAGCAGATGGTCTCCGCGTCCATTGAGCTTGAAACGGCGTTTAATCAGCTACAGATTGTTACCGGTGCTACCGACAAGGAAATGGAGAAGTTCGCACAGACTTCGTTCGAGCTTGCCGGCAGCCTTGGTAAGAGCGTTTCTGAGGTAACTAAGGCGATTGAAACCTTCTCGCGTCTAGGCTACAGCCTAAGCGACGCGGGCGAGCTTGCAAAGTATGCGACCATTATGTCCAACGTTGCGAGCGTTGACCTTGAAGAGGCAACCACCGGTATTACGTCCATCATCAAGGGCTTTGATATGGATGTTTCCAATGCCGAGCACGTTGCAGATGTGCTCGTTGAGGTCGGCCAGAAATATGCTGTTTCGGCGTCCGAGATGATGACGGCGTATGAAAAGTCGGGTGCGGCTTTGAACGCTACTAATACGAGCTTTGAGAAATCAGCGGGTCTGATTGCGGCGGCAAACGCGGCAGTCCAAAATGCGAATACCGTGGGTAGAATAATGCCCAGTATCACAGTAATGTGAATACAAGTAAAGAACTATATCGGTCAAAACCCAGCGGTGGGTGAGACCGAGGAAAGATAGCTATGCTATATCCGTAACGACTGCGGGCGGTATGTGGTGACACATGCCGTGAAGTTCTTCTCCTCATAAGAGGATGAATATACAGTCTGAACTCGCAACATAACCTAAATGAAATGCGAGAGGAGAGCCGAAAGACTCCCCCGCCACTCCGGTGGTCATAAAAGTAACAGATTGACGTCACTTAAAACGATCTCGGCCCGCATCCGCGGATCCCGGACAGAACTTTCAGAGTTAGGCGAAAGTGTCGATGACCTCGCCGACGGTTTCTCAAAATACGCCGAGGAGCTCAAGCAGCTTACCGGTTTTGATATAATGAAAGAGGGCACCACTAATGCCTTCAAAGATTTATACGATATTTTCGATGGTTTGTCTCAAGTTTGGGATAAACTTTCAGATACACAGCAAGCGCGTGTTTCCGAAATCCTCGGCGGTACGAGGCAGTTACAGGTAGTCTCCTCTATCCTTGGTAACTGGAAGGATGCGGCAGGCGCGTATGCCGATGCAATGAGTTCGGCAGGCGTAGCAACAGCGGCGAACGACAAGTATATGGAGACTGCTGCCGCAAAGATTCAGCAGCTTAAGGCTTCGTTCCAGGAGTTTGCAAGCGTGTTAGTTAATAGCAGTACCATTTCTGCTGTGGTTAGCATTGTCAACGCATTAATGCAAGTAGTGACATGGCTTACAAGGCTGAACGGTTTATTGCCGGCCACTATTCTGCTATACAAAGCATACGACACTGTAAAGAAAAGCGTACGAATAACAAATATCGCAAACCAAGCCCTTGCTACTAAGGACTTGGCAAGCAATGCAGCATTAACGACGTCTGTGGCGGGTTTAACAATGCAGGAGAAATTGCTGTTAAAAGCTCAGTTAGAACGCGCTGCTGCGTCAGGCATTGTTGATGCGAAAACCGCGTCACAAATTATGGAGACCCTTGGACTAGCCGCCGCTGAGGGTGTTGCTACTGGAGCAACAAATACGCTTAGCGTGAGTTTCAAGGGGTTGATTGCGGCTATGGGACCGTTAGGCTGGGCTTCGCTGATTTTGTCCATTGTAATACCGGCCGCTACAGCCCTCTTTAATACGTTCCAGGAGGGGCAGCGCACCGTTGAAGAGGTTCGTCAAGAGTTCGACGACTTAGTATCTTCCGCGGGTCAAATTGGTTCTAATCTCCAACAGTTACAGTCACAAGCGAGCAGTATTATTCCGCGTTTCGCAGAACTCGCAAAGGGCGTGAACGAGTTTGGTAAAAATACCGGGCTAACCGATGATGAGTACGCAGAGTTTATCAGCCTGAACAATCAGATAGCCGAAATGTTCCCGCGTATAAATATGGGGCTTGACGACAATGGCAATTATATGCTGGCGTTATCCTACACCGCCGACACGCTCGCGGATTCGTTATGGGCTTTAGTCGAAGCAGAACGCGCACAGGCTGATATCGAGCTTTCTAAACAACTGCCTCAAATGATGACGGATTTGTTTGGAAAAGACGGTAATTCATGGGGCAGTATATCATGGGATTATGGTAACCAGATTGATGAACTTGAAAACCTGATATCTCTCGTTGAAGGATTGATTAACGGCGGTAGTACTTTCCTGGATGCATTATTTCCGGATGGCGTGGCAAAATCTGATTTAATGTCAAAAGCCGATGCCGAGCAAGCTTTTAAGCCAATTGAAGAGATTTTTGACTTGCTTGGTGTGGAGTATGAAAAGCAAATTTTAGAAAGTACGAATGGTTTGTATCAAAAAGTGATACGAATCACAAACGGCCTTGTATTTGACGATACCAAACTTAATCTCGCAAACGGTCTTATTGCCGGCTATCATCGTCAGATTGACCAACTCAAAGCAGAGCTTGGCGTTGAAGTAAAAAGGGCAAATCAAGGGTTTTTGGCATGGCTGCGGTCCTCGAGCAATTTCTTTACCGGGCTTCCAGATGGTTTACAATCAATTGTTGAGACCATGGTTGGCAACCTCGACATATCCACTATTGTGTCTGATGCAATCGCCAATGGTGATACGAGATCGCCGGAAGAAATAGTAGAAAGATATATTGAGAATAGTATAGTTATTCCTCTATATACAGCTCTAAACACGGTTGGTGCTGACGGCCAGAAAGCGGTTCAGGAAACTTTTGATCATCTATTTGATTTACGTGATCAGCTCGCTAAAGGAAAAATAAGCGAGGAGTATTTTAAATCGGCAGTAACCGAGGCTTTTAATAGTCTATTCGGTGCTGTTGATGAAGGCAGTGTCGATCAACTTAAGGCCATATTTGTTAGCACATTTAATGCTGCCGGCATTGCCGGAGAAGATTTTGATGCGGTACTTAACAATATAGTAAATGAGTGGGCGCGTGTTGGTACTGCTTCCAGGAGCGGCAGTGGTGCTCTTAGTAGTGCCGCGAAAAACTTTGGCGAAGCCGCAAAGGAATTCAAATCCAACTTTGATTTGCTTGCAAAAGCAAAGAAAGAGATGGAAGATGGCGGCGGGCTATCTGTCGAAACTATCCAGGCTCTTGCATCCGCGAACGAGAATTACATTGACTACTTATATGAAGAAAACGGCCTTATAAAACTAAACACATCCGCATGGCAAGAATTCGCAGCTTCTGGTATCGTCAAAAAGATAGAAGAATTAAGGGCGGCAATTGCCTTTCTTAACGCAGAGCTTGAGAATAACCCGGATGATATAGACGGCATTAACACGGAGATTGAAGAAAATCAAAGGTTGCTTTTGTTGTACGAGGCTATTCTCAAAAGTATTACAACTGAGGTTGAAGGTACTTCGATTCTTCCTGACCTTTCTGCATTTAATACTTTTGTTAATGACGTATCGTCCGCACTCGGCAAGGTGGCGGATTTGCAAGATGCTGTTTCAAATGGCTTTGTTATTTCACTTGAAAAGGCTAGGGAGTTTGCTGAAGTATATCCCGAAATCCTTGCGGGCGCACAGATCACGGCTGACGGACAAATTCAGCTTAGCGAAGAAACCGTTAACGCCTTTATCGCGAGCAAAGAGTCTGAGAAACGCGCTGCGATAGATACTGAAATTCAGGAACTTACAGCAAAGCGCGAGTCACACGAGGCATACCTCGCACTTATGGAGGCTCAGCTCCAGGCCGCGCAGAGTAAGGATGTCGCTACATTGGCTGCGTCTAATGCCTTGGTCAAAGCATTAATCGATAATGGTGTAGAAGAAGTTAAGGCATACGAAGTTGGTTGTGCGGCTATGGCGGGTGACACCAGTCAGCTTGCAGAGATAATAATGCAGGCGTGCATTGATAGCGACCATAACATAAATCAGGCAGCCTATAATGCGGCTATGGGAGTTGTGAATAATTCCGCAGCAATGCGAGGAGCGTTACTGGGTATTATCGACAGAGCGCATAATGCTGCGCTTGCGGTATCCGGCATTGCGAGTGGTGAGCTACGCGGATCGACCAACGACCATATCCATGGTGCTGTTTATGACATTGATGGAGATGGGCAGCCAGACCAATATGATCCTCACCCACGTCTCAATACTGGCGGCGGCTATACATTTGATGGTCTTGGATTTACTGGTTATAGTTACGAATATACGCCCGATCTTGCTAATCTTGAAGACTATATTAATCGTCTCAATATCGATATCGAGCAATACCGCAATGCAATAAACCAGATTGATGGACAAATCGCGCTGCTTAGAGCTCTGCGTGAGCGCGAACTTGAGCTGTTCGCTTCCGGCAATGGAGGTGGCTCTGGTAGCTCTGGTGGAGGATATAATTCGCATGATAATACAGGTGAAAACTGGTTCTCTGCGGAATACAAGCTCCACCAGCATCTTCGCAATATGGAGATGGAGACCGACGAAGAATACTTTGATTGGCTCAATCACGCTTATCAAGAAGCTTACGAGCAGGGTATCATTTCCCTTGAAGACTACATGAAGTATCAGGAGGAAGTCTTTAACGGTCTTAAAGAGCTGTTTAAAGACTACCTTAACGATATTGAGTTTCAGATTGACTTGCTTAGCCGTTCTGAGGGTAATAATGCGCGTATTGTTGAGCTATACCGCGAAATGATTGCCGCGATTGAACGAGAACTTGAAGCAGCTTATGCCAGAGGCTTAACCGAGAATGATGATTATATACAAGAGCTTCTAAGGCAGCTTTGGCAATATCAAGACGCGGTCGAACAGTTCCAAGAGGATATCGAGAAAGGTGCCAAGGATTCGCTTGATAAACTCGTCCAGCTTCGTGTCGACATGATTAAGGACGAAATTAAGCGTGAGCGTGAGGCTCTGCAGGATCGCCTGAGCTATCTGAAAGACTTCTATCAGAAGCAGAAAGATATGCTGCGCGAGCAGTACGACGAGGAGAAATACCTTAGCGAACAGCAGAAAAAGCGCAGAAAGATAGCTGATCTTCAGGCTGAGCTCGAACGACTTAGATACGATGATTCCGCGTGGGCGCAAAAACGTCGTCTTGAGCTTATGCAAGAGCTTGCAGACGCTCAAGAAGAGCTGAATGATTTTGAGCACGAACATGCAATTCAGCAGGCTCAGGATTATTTGGATGAGCTATACCAGCAGCAAGAAGATGAAATTAATTCTGAAATCGAACTGCTCAACCAGCGCGAACAGGACTCTGTTGCCCTATACCAGCAAGCGCTTGAGGATATTCGTAACGGTTCTATTGAGCTTTATGAGGAGATGATGGCGTGGAATCTACGCTATGGCGACGGTATTGAGGACACCATTAAGAATGCGTGGGAAGAGGCGTATCGCGCACTACAGGCATACCTCGACCTGTATGGTTCGGCTTTTGAGGGCGTTAATCTCGGGAACTATACTGGATACACCCCGTCTAATCCCGGCGGTACGCCCGGCAATGGCGGTAACAGCAGTGGCAGCAATGATACTGGCAGGGTTAGTGGCGAATCAGCCGGTAATACCGGCGGCCCATATGTTGGAGATACCGTGCGTATCAAGGATTCTGCAACTAATTACAGCCCGCGGAGTAATGGCGTTCACATGGCTTATTTTGTCCCGGGCGGCGAATTCACTGTCTATCGCGTTGAGGATGATGAAATACTTGTGGGAAGAGATGGCGTATACACGGGTTGGGTATATAAGCACGATCTCGTTGGCTATCGCAATGGCACAATGTTTGCGCGTCCCGGATTTAAACGTGTCAATGAAGTCGGCGCGGAGACAATCTTTACATCCTCTAACGGTTCAACATACAGGCTGTTCTCTGGCGGAGAGAAGGTTCTTAATGCAAAGGCGAGCGATTTTCTTTACAACTTTGCTACAAGCGGCGGGTTAAACATCCTGAAGGTGTTTGATAAGATGATGAGTAATAGCGTTGTCGATGGCATCAAATCCGGCTTTGGTTTATTTGATGTGAAAATGGGCGACATCATCATAAATGGGAGCACTAATGAAGCAACCGTTTCCGAAATCCGCAGAGCCCAGCGCGATGCGCTGAATGATCTGCTTAGAGAGTTCAGAGTACTTAAACGATAACATATAAAACCAACCCCGCTATATGCGGGGTTGGTAACATAGAGAATAGATAAAGGAGGCTCAAAGGTGCCAGACATTTACGGTTCACACTTTGAATACGACGGGATATCCTCCCGTCAATTCAAAT
>JAEEGL011763577.1_pt1 | contig 12273 bp, 8 predicted proteins | sample 9134231 | NCBI WGS metagenome assembly JAEEGL01 (sample SAMN16246548, study PRJNA631951) | gut metagenome | biome: gut microbiome; feature: rumen; material: fiber-attached | host: Bos | place: Iran: Karaj | collected 2018-10 | reverse complement strand
TGGCAGATCTCTTCTTCGGGACTGACTACCATTCGCACCTCGGCACGCAGCGCGGCGGCATGGTGGTGTCGAACGAAAAAGGATTCCAGCGCGCGATCCACAACATCCAGAACGCGCCGTTTCGGTCGAAGTTCGAGAACGATTTCGCCAAGTTCGCCGGGAAGTCCGGCCTGGGCGTCATCTCGGACACCGATCCCCAGCCGCTGATCGTGGCATCCCACCTCGGCACGTACGCGATCGTGACGGTGGGCCTACTCGGCAACATCGACGCGCTTATGGCGGAGATGTACGCCACGCGCCGGGTGCAGTTCCAGTATTCGACCACCTCCGGCGTCGTCAGCCCCACGGCCGTCGTGGCCGCGCTGATCGACTCGCAGGACAACTTCACCGACGGTGTGCGCTATGCCCAGGAGAAGATCGAGGGCAGCTGCTCGCTCATGATCCTCACGGAGAACGGCCGGTTCTTCGCCGCGCGCGACCGCTGGGGCCGCACGCCGATCATCTTCGGCAAGAAGGACGGCGCGCTCATCGCCACGCAGGAGACCTGCATCTTCCCGAACCTGGGCTACACCTATCTGCGCGATCTCGGGCCGGGCGAGATGGTGGAGGTCACCCCCGACGGCCTCACGACGCTCATCGAGCCTGGCGAGGACTCCGCCATCTGCTCGTTCCTGTGGGTGTATTACGGCTATCCGGCCTCGTCCTACGAGGGGCGCAACGTGGAGATGGCGCGCTACCGCTGCGGCGGCGCGCTCGCCCGGCGCAACCCCGTGGAGGCCGACAGCGTGGGCGGCGTGCCGGATTCCGGCGTGGCGCACGCCCTCGGCTATTCGCAGGAGGCGGGCGTCCGCTACGCGCGTCCGTTCGTGAAGTACACGCCCACCTGGCCGCGCTCCTTCATGCCGCCGGACCAGAAGCAGCGCGACCTCATCGCGCACATGAAGCTCATCCCGATCCCCGGTCTCATCAGGGACAAGCGGCTCGTGTTCTGCGACGATTCAATCGTCCGCGGCACGCAGCTCCGCCAGCAGGCAAAGCGCCTCTGGGACGACGGCGCCAAGGCTATCCACATGCGCATCGCCTGCCCGCCGCTCCTCTACGGGTGCAAGTTCATCAACTTCTCGCGCTCCAAGTCGGTCTACGACCTCGCCACCCGCCGCTACATCCGTGACGTGGAGGGGGATGATCCGGCCGTCGTGGACAAGTACCAGGATCCGGACGGCGCGCCGTACAAGGCGATGGTGGAGAAGATCCGCGGCGACCTCGGCCTCACGAGCCTCGCTTTCCAGCGGCTCGATGACCTCGTCGCCGCCATCGGCCTCCCCAAGGAAAAGCTCTGCACCTACTGCTGGACGGGGAAGGATGTCTCCGACAAGAAATGCGCCGGTTGCGCGAACTGTCCGCACAAGAAATAAGGAATGATGCCCATGGCCATGACCAACACCACGATGAAGGACCACCGGTCGCTCTTCCGCCAGCTTCTGGCGGGCATGTACGACGCGGTGCTGATCACCGACCCCAACGGACACCTGCTCAACCTCAACGAACGCGCGAAGGAGTACTTCCGCTATGACTCGGACGACATCCTGGACAGCCCCATCGGCCGCTTCATTCCCGGCGTGACGCCGGCCATCGTCCAGCGCATTCGCAACGGCCTCGACCAGGCCCGCCACATGATGCTGGACGCGAACTGCCTGCGTAAGGACGGCACCGTGTTCCCCGCCGAGGTGACGGTCTCCCTCGTCGACTTGATGAACATCGGCGACCTCGTCTTCACCGTGCGCAGCACCGAGCGTCGTCGCCGCCAGCTCGACGCGTTCCGCACGAAGGAGAACGTCTGCTCCATCGCCCAGTCAGCGCTCTTCGCCTGTGCGCCGGACGGTCGCTTCCGCTGGGCGAACACGGCGTGCCTCGACATGTTCGGCTACGAGTCCGAGGACGACATCCTGAAGCTCACGTTCACCGACCTGATGTCCGACGATCCGCTCCCCGAGCTGTTCGCGCGTGCGCTCGACGGCGAGCGTTCCGCCACGCGCATTACCGCAGAAGAGGGAGAGGCGGGCGCGAAGAAGGACATCGAAATCCAGCTGGCGCCCGACCTTCACGGCAAGAAGACCGTCGGCGTCGTCGGCTCCATCATCCGGGTGTGACGATGCGCAATGGCCCTAATCTTGAGCGCCGCGTCGTCGGCAAGCCCGACGCGGGCAAGTCACTCCAGGATTTCCTCGCGGCGTGGCTCGGCGTCTCCCGCCGCGCGGCGAAGGCCGTGATCGACGGACGCAGCGCGTGGGTGAACCGCCGGTGTGTCTGGATTGCCCACCATACGCTCAAGGCGGGCGACACGGTGGAACTCGCGCATGCCGCCCTCTCGGCCGCGCGCCGCCAGGCAGCCGGCCCCAAGCGCGCCATCGCCCCCGAGGCGCGCACGCATGTCCGTGTGCTGGCAGAGTTTGGCGATTTCCTCGTGGTCGACAAACCGGCTGGACTCCTTTCGAGCGACGATTCGCGCAGCGTGGAGGCGATCCTGCGCGAGCAGCTGCACGATCCCGCCGTTCAGGCCGTCCATCGGCTCGACCGCGACACGACCGGCTGCCTGCTCTTCGCGCGTTCCGCCGAGGCGCACGCGGCCGCCGTCGAGATATTCAAGACGCATCTTGTCCGAAAGGAATACCGCGCGATTGTCGTCGGTCGCTTCGCGCATCCGCATGTGACGATCGACGCGCCGCTAGACGACCTCCCCGCCGTCTCGCATGTCACGCGCGAGGCCGTCGGCGAGGACGCTTCCTTCCTGCGCATCCGCATTGAGACGGGGCGCACCAACCAGATCCGCCGCCACCTGTCGTCCATCCGCCATCCGGTCATCGGCGACCGCATGTTCGGCCTCAAGAGCGCGCGCGATCCGCGCCTCATGTCCGTTTCGCGCCAGATGCTCCACGCGGCCGCGCTCGAGCTTCCCCATCCCACCGCGAAGGGCGAGACAATCAAGGCCCATTCCCCTCTCCCTGCCGACTTCCGCGCCACGCTGAAGCTCTTCGGCATGGGCAAGAAGAAGTGAGTTGCCGGTGAGCAGCGGCGAGATACCTCTCTTCATGGACAATCCGGAATGGGCCGACTTCATTCCGGTCCTGAAGCCCGGCGGGCCGAAATGCCGCCTGCCGACGCATGAGGACTGCACGCCGCTCGATGTAGACGCCGCCGCGCGCCACTTGGAGGCCGGCGGCACGTTGGGCGGCATGTCGGGATACGAGTCGCGTCCGGGCCAGCTCGACATGCTGCGCGCCGTGACGCGCGCGTTCAACAACCGCGAGCACCTGATGATCGAGGCCGGCACGGGCGTGGGCAAGTCGCTCGCCTACCTGATCCCGTCCGTCCTCTGGAGCTTCACGAACGACACGCCCGTCGTCCTCTCCACCGCCACGCGCAACCTGCAGAGCCAGCTTCTCTCCTCCGACCTCCCGCGCGCCGCGCAGGTTCTCGGCGAGGATGCGTCCAAGCTCCGCGTCGCCGTCTTGAAGGGACGCACGAACTACCTCTGCCTGCGTCTGCTCGGCGAACTGATGCAGGGTGGCTGGTGGACGTTGACCGAAGAGGAGCAGAACGAGTTCAAGCATCTCTACGACTGGCTGCACACGACGCCCGACGGCGACCTGGACGACCTCGGCCTCGAACGGCTGCGTCCGCAGCTGTCCTGTCCGGGCGAGGACTGCGCCGGACGTGCCTGCCGCTATCGCGACAAGTGCTTCATCGCGAAGGCGCGCGCGCGCGCCCAGCGTTCGCACGTGGTGGTGGTGAACCATGCGCTCGTCCTCGCCGAGGCCACCAGCGCCGCCTCCACGCTCCTGCCCGCCTACGGGCGGCTCGTGTTCGACGAGGCGCACAACCTGGAGGACATCGCCACGGAGTTCTTCTCCTACGAGTTCTCGCGTCCCGTGCTGATGCAGCTGCTCGGCAAGCTCTCGCGCACCTCGCGCTCGCGGCGCGGCGTCTCGCGTCCGCGCGGCGTGCTCGGCTCCGTCGATCGCCAGCTCCACAAGGGCGGACTGCGCAGCGTCGCGAGCGCGGAGGATATCCGCGAGCTGCTCGTCCGCGCTCAGGTGCAGATCAAGTTCGCCGCTTCCGCGGGCGACGCGGTGTTCGAGGTGTTGAAGCGTCTCTTCTCGCCTGCGCCGCGCGGTACGGATCGCATCCGCTTCCGCCAGGTGGCGTCGAGCCTCCCCGCAGCCGCACCGGGTTCGCTCGTGCGCCAGTACTCGCTGCACGGGCTCTTCGCCGATTACACGCCGGCCCAGTGGGACGAGTCGGCGCTCGCGGAAGTCGCGCTGCGCTTCGAGGATTCGCTCGCGCGCCTGCAGGGCATCCTCACGAACCTCGCGGACGCGCTCGATAGCGTGGCGGCCGCCGAGGAATCCCCCATCTTCGGCGACCTGGCGCTTCAGGTCAGGGGCGTGGTGGGCGCGTTCACCGAATTTATCCTCGAATCGAAGCTCGTCCTTGCCGCCTCCGACCCCACGCGCGTCTACTGGGCGGAGAAGTGCCCCGGGAACGCGAAGGCGAAGCAGGCCGCTTTCCTCCGCCTCACGGCGGCGCCGCTCAGCGTGGCGACCGAGATGAAGAAGTGCTTCTACGACATGAAGGACTCCGTCGTCCTCTGCTCCGCAACGCTCCGCACGGGCGACAAGTTTGACTACATGGCGCGCCGCCTGGGCATCTCCTTGCTGGAGCCGTCGCGCGTGAAGGCGCTCGTGGCGTCGTCGCCGTTCGACTATTTCCGCCAGGCACTCGTGCTCGCGCCCGACTGCCTGCCCGATCCCTCCACCTCTCCCGGCGAGTACGCGGAGCAGCTCGCGCCGTTCCTCCTCGATCTTTTCCGCGCGACGGACGGTCGCGGGCTGGTGCTCTTCACGTCCTACGACATGATGCGCGAGGTGGCCGACCGCGCGCGCGCGCTTCTCGATTCGGCAGGGTTTCGTCTGCTCGTGCAGGGCGAAGGCGAGAGCCGCGAGGCGATGGCGGAGGCGCTGCGAACGGCCGAGCGCCCCACGGTTCTCTTCGGCGCGCAGAGCTTCTGGGAAGGGGTGGACGTGCCGGGGGCGGCGCTTTCGTGCGTGGTGCTCGCGCGCCTGCCGTTCCCGCAGGTAGGCGAGCCGATCGTGGAGGCGCGCGGCGAGAAGGTGGTGGAGGAAGGCGGGTCCGCGTTCCGCGACTACCTGCTGCCGGAGGCGATCATCCGCTTCCGCCAAGGGTTCGGGCGGCTCGTGCGCACGAAGTCGGACCGCGGCGTGGTGGTGGTGACGGACGGGCGGATCGTCACGAAGAACTACGGCGCGCTCTTCCGCAAGGCGATTCCCGCATCGGTCCACGCCGTCTCGTCCCTTTCCGAGATTCTCACGCGCGCCACGGCATTCTTCGGCGACTGACCGGACGCGCGCGTATGGTATAATCTTCATCGGCTATGGCAAAGAGGTTGACAGATTTCGCCGCATGGGCGCGGGAGCGCGTGCGCTTCCTCGACGGCGGCATGGGGACGCAGCTCCAGGCGCGCGGGCTGCAGCCGGGCGAGGTGCCCGAGCTGTGGAACCTGTCGCGACCGGACGACATCCGCGCCGTCCATGCGGCTTACGTCGCCGCCGGCGCGGATATCGTCTACGCCAACACCTTCGGCGCGAACGCCGCCAAGTACCATGGCGACGCGCCGCTCGCGGATGTGATCGCCGCCGGCATCGGCATCGCCCGCTCGGTGGATGGCTCGCCCTTCGTGGCGCTCGACGTGGGACCGACGGGGCGCCTCCTGAAGCCGGCGGGCGACTTCGAGTTCGACGCCGCCTACGATGCGTTTGCCGAGCAGGTGTCCATCGGCGCGAAGGCCGGCGCCGACTTGGTGGTGGTCGAGACGATGGGCGACACGTACGAGCTCAAGGCCGCCGTGCTCGCTGCCAAGGAGAACTGCGACCTGCCGATCCTCGCCACCGTCGCGCTCGGCGAGAACGGCAAGCTCCTCACGGGCGGCAACGTGGAAGCCGTGGCCGCGCTGCTGAACGGCTTGCGCGTGGATGCGTTCGGCCTCAACTGCGGGCTGGGTCCCGACCTGATGCGCCCGTATGTGGAATGCCTTGCGCGCGCGACGTCGCGTCCAATCATCGTCAAACCAAACGCAGGCCTGCCCAAGGTGGTGGACGGACAGACGGTCTTCACCGTGGGGCCGGAAGAGTTCGCGCGCGACGTCGTCTCGCTGGTCGAGGCTGGCGCGTCGATCGTCGGAGGCTGCTGCGGCACCACTCCTGCGCACATCGCCGCCGTTACACGTGCCCTCAACATCTCAACCCCTCAACATCTCAACCCCTCAACATCTCAACCCCTTACCTTCATCTCCTCCGGCACGCACGCTGTGGAAATCCCGTTGGATGACACGATCATCATCGGCGAGCGGATCAACCCCACGGGCAAGAAGAAGCTCAAGGCGGCGTTGACGGAAGGAGATGTCGCCTACGTGCTGCGCGAGGCCGTTTCCCAGGCCGAGGCGGGAGCGCATGTGCTCGACGTGAACGTGGGCGTGCCGGGACTGGACGAGGCCGCCGTGCTGGACGCGACCGTGCAAGCCGTGCAAGGCGTCACGGACCTGCCGATCCAGATCGACACGTCCGACCCCGTCGCGCTCGAGCGTGCGCTCCGCCATGTCAACGGCAAGCCGCTCGTCAACTCCGTCAACGGAAAGGAGGAGTCGATGCGCGCCGTGCTGCCGCTCGTGGCGAAGTACGGCGGTGCGGTGGTGGCGCTTACGCTCGACGAGGCAGGCATCCCGTCCACCGCCGAGGGGCGCGTGGCGATCGCGCGGAAGATCCTTGCGCGCGGCGCGGAATACGGCCTTGTGCCGTCTGACTTTGTGATCGACGTCCTGTGCCTCGCGGTGAGCGCCGACGCGAACAGCGCGAACGTAGTGCTGGAGTCGCTGCGACGCGTGCGCGACGAGCTGGGCTGCCGCACCGTGCTGGGCGTCTCGAACATCTCGTTCGGGTTGCCGGCGCGTCCGCTCCTCAACGGCGCGTTCTACACGCTCGCGATGGGCGCGGGACTCTCCGCCGCCATCGTCAACCCGCTCTCTGACGAGATGATGACGGCGCACCGCGCCTATCGCGCGCTGACGGGGAAGGACCGGAATTGCGAGACGTGGGTGGAGGCGTACAAGGACTTTCAGGCGAACCAGGCGAGGCAGGACGGCCGAGGGCGTCAGGGAGGCCAGAGCCAGGGCCACGACACCCGAGACACCCAAGATGCCGAAGCGCAAATCGGCAGTGCCATTCGCAGGGGATTGAAGGGCGATGCGGCGGTGGCGGCGAAGGCGGCGCTCGCTGCGGGACGGCAGCCGGTGGAGGTGATCGACGGCGAGATCGTGCCCGCGCTGGAGGTGGTGGGCAAGGGGTTCGAGGCGGGGACGGTGTTCCTGCCGCAGCTCCTGATGGCGGCGGAGGCGGCGAGCGCGGCGTTCGACGTGGTGCGCGCGGCCTTGCCGGCCGACGCGGCGGCGAAGCGCGGCCCGGTGGTGATCGCCACGGTGAAGGGCGACATCCACGACATCGGCAAGAACATCGTGCGCGCGCTTCTGGAGAACTACGGCTTCCGCGTGATCGACCTCGGGCGCGACGTGCCGCCGGAGAAGATCGTCGAGACGGCCCGCCGCGAGAAGGCGAAGCTGATCGGGCTCTCCGCGCTGATGACGACGACCGTCGGCTTCATGGAGGAGACGATCCGCCAGGTGCGTGCGGCGGGGCTGGACGCGAAGGTCGTCGTGGGCGGGGCCGTGTTGACGGCCGACTACGCGAAGACGATCGGCGCGGACTACTACGGCAAGGACGCGATGGCGTCCGTGCGCGTGGCAGAGGAGGTGTTCGGGTGAGGATCGCCGGCGGCGAGTGGTGCGGACGGACGCTCAAGGTGCCGCCGGGCGACGCGGTGCGCCCCACGCAGGATCGCGTGCGTGGCGCGCTCTTCTCGATGATCCAGGCGGAGATCGCGGGAGCGTCTTTTCTTGATCTCTTCGCGGGCGCGGGCAGCGTGGGACTGGAGGCGCTCTCGCGCGGGGCCGCGCGCGCGACGTTCGTGGAATGCGCGCCGCGCCACGCGGCGTGCCTCGCGTCCAACGTGGCGGCGCTCAAGGCTGAGGCGCGCGTGGAGATCGTGCGCGCGGACGCCTTCGCGTGGCCGGGGGCGGGTGGACAAGGGCGCGCGTTCGATATTGCGTACGCCGACCCGCCCTACGCGCTCGTGGCCGAGCAGGGTTACGGACCGCTTCTCGCGGCGCTCGCGGAGGCAGGAACCGTTCGTCCGGGCGGACTCTTCATCGCCGAGATGGCGACGCGCCAGGCCGCCGCCGAACACCCGATGTGGGAACTCTGCCGCGACCGCGCCTACGGCCAGACGCGCCTCGCCGTCTACCGGAACGTCTGCGGCAAAGGCGAATGATTTTAACCACGAAATACACGAAACACACGAAAAGATTGCAGCTCATGCCGAAGGTTTTGGTATACTTTACGCCATGCGAAAAGATGCCAAAGGTAAAATAGCGGGGGACAGGAGTGTTCTTTCATGGGCGGCAGTCGCCGCCATGATGTGCGCCGGAATGGCGCTCGGCGCGGCGCCGTACGAGGTGGCGGGGCCGGAGGTGCCGAAGCCGCACGAGTGCACGGCGACAAACGAACTCTCTACCTATCTCGCGAAACGCGTGGCCGGCGTGGTGCGTGTGGGCGGCAAGGAAGGAATCGTCTTCCGCGTAGGCGATACGGAGCTCGCGCGCGAGAAGGGACTGCTCTCCACGCAGTTGCCGTCCGAGAAATGGGTCATCCGCTCCTTTGGCAACGAGGTATTGCTGAATGGCGGCGGTCCGCGCGGCGCGCTGTTCGCCGTGTACCATTTCCTGGAGGATTGCTGTGGCGTTAGATGGTGGAGCGAGTTCGAGGAGGACGTGCCGCCGGCGGGTCCGCTCGACCTCCCCGTGCTGGACATGCAGGGACAACCCGCCTTCGCGTACCGTGACATCTACCGCGCCAACCAGGGATCGCAGGCCGCGCGCTTCGAGCGGCGCGTGCGCATGAACGCGCATGGCGGCGCGGAGCTCGGCGGTGCGTACTGCTTCGGGCCGCCGAACTTCTGCCACACGTTCGACTGGTATCTCAACGCCGACAAGTACATGAAGGACCATCCCGAGTGGTTCTCGCTTCGCAAGGGGCACCGCGTGGGCGGCCAGCGGAGCGGACAGCTCTGCCTGACGAACCCCGAGGTGAAGGACGAGGTGCTCAAGCGTCTCCTCGAGAACATTGAGAAGGGGACGGAGCGGGCCAAGAAGAACGGCGTGGAGCCGCCGCGCATCTACGACATGTCCCACAACGACAACCAGTCGTACTGCGAGTGCGACCGGTGCAAGGCCGCCGCGGAGAAGTACGGCCTTTCGGGCGTCAACCTCAACTTCGTGAACGCGCTCGCCGCTGAGGTGGCGAAGAAGTATCCCGACGTGCTGCTCTGCACGTGGGCCTACCAGTACACGCAGCCCGTTCCGAAGGGGGGCGTGCGCGCGGCGGACAACGTGATCGTGCGCCTCTGCGACACGGGCTCCAACCAGGCCTCGTCCATCGCGGAGCCCGACAACCGCGCGTACTACGATTGCGTGATGGATTGGAGCAAGGCCACGAAGCACCTCTTCGTGTGGGACTACGCGATCACCTTCTCGAAGGGTCTCACCGGCCTGCCGTTCCCCAGCGAGTTCCACTACGGTGACCTCTTCCGCCACTACCGCGCCTACAACGTGTCGGGTATCTTCTGGGAGCACGAGCATCCTTATAAGGCCGACATGTGGGAGCTGAAGTTCTTCCTTGAGACGAAGCTGATGGAGAACCCCGATCTCGACTGCAACGCCCTGATCGAGCGCTTCATGCGCGAATACTACGGACCTGCGGGCGAGCATGTCCTCGCCTACCGCCGCTACCTTGACAAGATCCGCCGCGAGAAGAACGCGTTTGTGAGCTGGTTCCCGCAACTCTCCGCGTTCAAGTACATCTCCGACAAGGACATGGCGGTCTGCAACCGGATGCTCGACGCGGCGGAGGCGTCCGTCGCCGGCGACGCGAAGCTGCTGGCGCGCGTGCGGCATGCGCGTCTTGGGCTGGATCGCCTCGCCTGCCTGCGGTCGCGGTCCGTCATGTTCCATGCGCCGGGGGGCGTGGCCGCGGAGGAGAAGAAGATTCCCGGCCTTGACGCCGCCAAGGCGCGTCTGCGCGACGACTGGCCGAAGTGGATCGCGGCGTATCCGAAGGCGAAGGACCTCGTCAAGAAGGAGCTCGAGCTCTTCGCGGGAATAATCACGCCGCAGCGTGAGGCGTTCCCCGTGCCTGATCAGTTCCGCGAGAGGAGCTACTACGACTTCCCCGCGCAGTACCTCACGGGCCACGGGAAGAACGAGACGCTCGTGGACGATCCCGAGAGTCCGGTGGGGAGGGCGATGCGGACGGCGGCGGACAAAAGCCACTACTTCAAGCTGCCGTTCTCCGGTGGCGTGTACGACACGAAGACGAAGAAGTCGCTCGGCGGCGGCAGCGTCAAGAACGTGGAGGGGGATGGCTACAGGTGGTATCGCCTCGGCAAGGCGAAGTTCTCGGACAACTGCTACCTCTGGCTGACGCGCGCGTGGACGACGCAGCTACGCGCGGGGAACTTCTCTGACCTCTCCGGAAAGGAGCTGGAGCTGTGGGTGTCCGTGAAGTTCACGGGCCCGATGTTCCGTCCGGGCACGCAGGGCGACAGCTACATCTGGATCGATCGCGTGATCCTGGCGGTTCCTACGGTTTCAGAATAATAACATTCTTCGGACAAGATCTCGCGAATTTCCAAAACCGCGCTTTCCGCTTGAGACCGTCGGCGGGCAATCCGGCGTTCAGGTTCTTCAAGGTGGTGGTGGAGGTGCCGTAGCGGCGCGTCCGGACGCCGCGCCCTACCGCGGCGGACGCGCGGGAGCGCGTCCCTCCCGTTACCGTTGCGGACGCAATAAATTGCGTCCCTCCCCATGCGGTCACGCGGGACGCGTGCCCCTACCGTCGCCGCCAAGATGGCGGCTCCCCATACGTCTGCGACAAGCGCGGTCGCTCCCGTTGCAGAACATGCGGGTGAAGTTGGGGGGGGCTACAGCGAACGCGGGGAGCGGATGCGGAAACGCCCATGGCGGATGGAGATGATCTCGGGGATGTCGTTCTTCACGCGGTAGATGATGCGGTAGTCGCCGAGACGGACCTGACGGATGTCGGCGCGTCCGAATTCCCTGACGACACTGCCGGAAAGTGGAAATTCCTCAAGATGGGAAACCGCCTCGAACACGTCGTCTTCCCATTTCCATGCCGTGGGCCAATCGCCGCTTTCCTGCGCGATATATTGAACGCACTGCGTACGACGCAACCTTCCGCGTTTGGACCAGCGGATCATAGCCCCAATTTCCTCTTGATTCGCTCGCGCTCGGCATGTGCTTCGCGGATTTCCTCTTCCTGCGTGGTGTATTCGCCGCGATCCAGTTCCGCTTCGGCAGACTGGAGATCGTCGATGAGTTCAAGAGTCTCTCGGATGTTGTCGAAGTCGGCCACGTCGATGATGACTTTCGAGGCGACGCCGTTCTGCGTGATGAGGAGCGGGCGCCGGGTCTTCGAGTTGCGATTGAAACACTCGGCCATGGTCTTGCGGAACGTGGAGAACGTCACCACATCATCAGCAAGGCGCATCGTTTTCATTGTGCGTTCAAGTACTGGCATGAGGAAAACCTCTTTAGTAGTCAACAAGGATGCAGTGATTGTACCACTTCTTGTACATCGCAGTCAAGGGGGTGGCGATTTGAAAGGTGAAAAACATGGATTGGTACCGAAGGGTACGGAGTCGCTGGACGGCGAGTGTAGGTCTAGGGGTTAGGTCCGCTTGAGCTGCGGAAAGAGGACGACGTCGCGGATGGAATCCGTGCCCGTGAGGAACATGACGAGGCGGTCCACACCGAAGCCGAGGCCGCCCGTGGGGGGCATGCCGCACTCAAGCGCCGAGATGAAGTCCTCGTCGATTTTCTCCGTGTCCTCGCCCGCCTGATTCTCGAGCGCCTTGCGCTGTTCGAGCGGGTCGTTCTGCTCTGTGTAGCCCGGGCAGAGCTCGCGTCCGGCGACGACGAACTCGAACACGTCGACGAGGCTCGGGTCGTCCTTGCACGCCTTGGCGAGCGGGACGAACGCGTGCGGGATGCGCGTCACGAAGGTGGGCTGC
>JAEEGL011426590.1_pt1 | contig 12273 bp, 7 predicted proteins | sample 9134231 | NCBI WGS metagenome assembly JAEEGL01 (sample SAMN16246548, study PRJNA631951) | gut metagenome | biome: gut microbiome; feature: rumen; material: fiber-attached | host: Bos | place: Iran: Karaj | collected 2018-10 | reverse complement strand
TTTGATCTGGGTAATATTCCAGACATGCCTGATTTTGGTGATTTTGGAGCAACTCCCGCAGCTGAGCCAGAAGAAGATCTTCCTAATCTTGAGCTTGCAGAAAAACAGCCTGAAAACACTGTTGAACCAGAATCAGAACCTGAACCTGAGCCTGCAAAACCTGCAAAAAAAGCCTTTGATGTTTCTGATATAGAAGATTTAAATCTTGATGATATTCCTGAAGTTGAAATAAATCCGTTCAAGATGAAGATGGGACGTCCGGGTTTATTTGCAGAAAAACCTGAAGACGACTACTTTGATGAATTTGATTTGAGCGGAGGTTTTGATGATGATGAAGAAACAAACATTCATCCAGAACTTAAATCAAATAAAAAGCCAGAACCTGCTAAAGAAAAGACTGCAGATGTACCAGAGGCTTCCGCAGAAGATATTAATATAGAAGAAAACGGCGAACTTGGTGATGTCGTTGATGACATTCCAATTGAAGATATAACTCCAAATGACGAGCCGCTTGCTGTTGCAGAAGAAGTGCCGGAAAATGTTGGGGACGCTGTCGAACAAGAAGCTGCACCTTCTTTAGATGACCTTAGCCTTGATGATTTGAGTCTTGACGGTCTTGATATGGGTGACTCTGCAGAGGTTGGTGAACCTGCTACTGAAAGTGAAGAGCCTGCTTCTGATGATGGCGCTGTTGAAGCAGATGTTTCTGCTGACGAACCACTTTCTGCTGATACCTTTAACCTTGATGATATGGATTTTGGAGGGGCAGAGGAAACTCCTGCTGAAGAAGCACCTGCAGAAGAGGAGGCTATTGAAGAACCTCTTGCAGACGAAGTGCCTTCTGATGATGCTCAGACTTCAGAGGGGGCAGAAACGGCCCCTGCCGATGATTTTTCTTTAGGCGACCTTAATCTTGATGATATGGACTTTGATGCTGCAGAACCTGCTGCCGAAGTTTCTACAGATGAACCTGCTTCTGAAGAAGGTACTGTGGAAGAGGCATCAGCTGAAGAAGTTCCTGCAGAAGAAGTGCCATCTGATGAAGTGCCAGCAGAGGATGCACTTTCGGACGAAATGCCTTCTCTTGACGATTTAACTGCAGAAGGAACAGAAGAACCTGCCGCAGAAGAAGAGACTCCTTTAGAATCAGCTCCAGCCGATGACTTCTCTTTAGGCGATCTTAATCTTGATGATATGTCTTTGGATGAACCTCCGGCAGAAGATGTTGCTGCTGAGAGCCCTTCAGATGATGCTGTTGCAGATGAATCTTTAGGCTCAGAAGACGCTGAAATCCCTTCTGAAGAGCCTGCTATGGAAGGCGAACCTTCTGCAGAGCCTTCAACTGCTGATTTGTTCAATCTTGATGATATGGATATGCCGGCTGGAGAAAATCTTGATGACGCAGCAGATTCTGGCGAAGAACTTTCTATGCCAGATTATACAGATGCTGTGGCAGAAGAAGTTGGCGATGATCTTGATTTAGACTCTCTTAATACTGGAATAGAAGAATCTGACGAGCCTGTAGAAGCTTTTGATACAACAGGCATGGAAGATATGGATTTTGGTATTTCTGACACAGACAGTCAGATTAGCGATGATGACTTTCTTGGTGGTGATGACGAAGACTTTGTAATTCCTGGAATTACTGATGTTGCAGATATTTCTGAACAGCCAAAGCCTGCTAAAAAATCCGCTCCAGAGCCAGCTCCAAAAAAAGAAGAGAAAAAATCTGATCTTGATGAACCAGACTTTACGGAAGCACTTCCTGGTGAAGAACTTCCTCCAAATACACTTTCAGATGCCCAATACAAGGTATTCCTTAAGAACTTTAGCGAATACCCGCTTAACGTACGTCTTGCCTTTGAAAACCTCATCGTTCAGGATGAATTTACAGATGACGCCGAGTTTGAAGTAATTGAAAAAATCCTGAATAAAGCTCCTGCCCGTCAGGTTGCCTCAATGCTTGAAAAAATGCTGGATATTTCTATTCCAGTTCCTCGTGACTTTGAGCACCGTTCGGCAGAAGAATACGAAGCATATAAAAAATCGCTTTCTTATCAGCTCCGTAACAGAATCATTCCTGGCTTTATTGTTGGTTGTGCAATGATTCTTGTAGGAATCGGGCTTTTCAATTTTGGAAAGAACTGTATCTACAAACCATTAAAAGCTAACAGCCTTTACAAACAGGGATATGCCCTCTTAAAGGCAGAAGAGTATCCTCAGTCAGAAATCAAATTTGATGAGGCTGTAAAATATCGTCTTAGCAGAGGCTGGTTCTTTAACTATGCCCGCGGTTACCGTGAACATAAGCAGTATCAGCGTGCAGAAAAAATGTATCAGAATATTCTTATGTGCTTCCGTCACGACAAGGAAGCTGGTCTTGAATATGCTGATATGGAACTTAATGATCTGGTAAATTACGAACGTGCAGAAGAAATTGTTCGCCGCGAAGTTCTTGATTATCATATCAATGATGCAGATGGAATTCTTGAACTGGGCGATATCTACCTTGAATGGGGAACAGAAAAGGATCCTGAAAAACTTGAACTTGCCCGCGAACAGTACGCATCACTTATGCAGCTTTATAAGCCTAATAGTATATACCTTGCCCGTATGATGCGTTACTTTATCCGTTCAGATAAATTACGTCAGGTTTTGGAAATCCGCCAGAATTTTGATGAAAATAAAGAAAAATCTCTTCCTCCTGAAGACTGGACGGAACTTTCGGGCTATCTTCTTAATAAATATTATGGTCCGCTCCCTGCAAGTCAGGAATATCTGCGCTTCCAGATTGACGGATTGCGTCGTCTTCTTTTGACAGCGGCACATGCAAACTCTGCAAATCCTGTTGCACTTTACAATCTTTCTAAATACTACGTGCTTTCTAACGAAAACGAAAGAATTGAGCCGACACTTAAGAATACTCTTAAGACTTTTAATGCCGCCAGCTCTCTTAAGCGCCGCGACATTTACAAATACATCGACACTTACAAACTTCTGGGCGAATATTACGAAGCTAACGGCGAACATGTTCAGGCTCAGGAACAGTATGCAGAGGGAATTTCTCTTTATACTCAGGAACGTGATAACGCAGGTTTTGAAGGCAATAAAGATATTGGAAAGCTTTACGAAGACATGGCAGATTTGAAATACTTTATTTCTGCAGATTATGACGATGCCCTCAAAAATTATATGAGTTCTGTTGAGCTTGAAAACGACAGTCCTCAGATCCGCTATCGTATCGGCTTTATTCAGTATAATAACGACAATCTTGCCGAAGCCCTTGGTTCATTTATGAAGGCAGGAGACGGAAACGTAAAAGAAACAAACCTTATGCTTGCTATGGCAAATACCCTTTCTTTGAGGGGTGATGACTATGCTGCCGAAGGTTATTATAATCAACTTGTTCAGCGTCTTGATCAGGAAGTTCTTGAACGCCAGATGGTATTCCCGCAGGTTAACGACAGTGATTATGATATTGTAAACACTTATCTTTCTGCGGCAAATAATTACGGAGTAACCCTTTATCGTCTTGCAAAACGCACTGGAAACAGCAGTCTGAATGCTAAATCAATTGTTCAGTTCCAGCAGTCAGTTCGTGCGTGGGATGCGCTTACCCGTAACCAGAATACACTTTTGCGTCTGGGTGGAACAAATCTTGCAGAACAGAATATTAAATATGTCACTCATAATTTTTCTGAATATGAGCCGGCAATTTATACAGAAATTCCAAAGACTCTTACAGATAACGAGAGGTAAAAAATGCAGGTACAGAACAATATTCAGTACGGAATTTATTTAAGACAAAAAGCTAACTCAATTGCAAAGGAGCTTTTTAGAAAAAGTATTCATATCTGTTCCAGTTTTGTACCTTTATGCCTTGGCTTTGCTTATTATCCTACATTGTGGCTTTTAGTTTCTGCCCTTTTGGGTTATACAGTTTGCGAATTTTTGCGCTTAAAAGGTGTTTCCATTCCGCTTGTTTCTAAAATTACAGAAGTTGCAGCGCGTAAACGTGATGAAAACCGTTTTGTTCTTGGTCCTGTTACTCTTGTGGTTGGAATTATTCTTGCAGCTTTAATTTTACCGCCTGATTGTGCTAAAGTTGGTATTTTTGCGCTGGCATTTGGAGATGGCCTTGCTAGTCTTTCTGGAAAGTTAATCGGTAGAATCACTATTCCTGGAAGTCACGGAAAAACAGTCGCAGGAAGCCTTACCTGTTTTATTGCTGTTTACATTGCAACTTTTTACTGCAGTCAGAACTGCTATGCAAGTCTTCTTACAGGTTGTGCCGCAATGTTTTTGGAAATGCTTCCACTTTCTGATTTTGATAATGTTTTAATTCCTGTAACAATCGGACTTTTCTTTGGCTTTGTAATTTAGTTTTTTAAGAGTTCCACAAATACTGATTGTGTAGTTCCTTAAAGTATAAAACTGTTCCAGCAGAAATAAATACGGCTCCCGTTACCAGCTGGATGAATGTAAAACTGTGTTTTAAAATCAGCGCGCCAACTCCCATCAAAAAGAATCCCACTGTTGTAAGCTGCGAAAGTTCCTTTTTGAAGTTGTTCATGCTCATAGAAGCAACAGCAATGATTATTGTAAGAATTATAAAAAATCTTAAAATCTTATTAAATGCGTAAGCAGATGCAAAATTGGGTAAAAGAATTGCTGTGTTAATAGGGACAGAAAAGGCTATGAAGGCACAGGCTACAATAATAATCATGCAGTTCTGTTCAAGATTCTGCCGGTATTCATCTTCAGAAAATAAAACAAGTGCCAGAAGTGAAATAGGACTTAAAATTGTTCCTGTAAGAACGATGTCGTTTATTGCAATTAAGGCTGTGGTATAAGTTCCTGCAAGCTTCAAAAGCGGAATAAAAATGCGGGTTGCATCCAGCAGAATAGAAATCAAAAACAAAAGAAAGTATGCAAGTTCTCCTGCCTGGGTTTTATAAAAAGCATATAATATAGTAAAACTTGTTACACAAAGGTAAAAGAATTCAAAAAATATTGCTGCAAAAGAAAAAAGCGGCTTATATGTAAATAAAAAACCTGAAGGTCCATCTGGTCTAAGTGAGACTTCTGGAACAGTCATCATTCCTCTGAATATCTGAAAATGAAAAACAACAAAATCAAAGATAAAAATAATCAGGGTTAGAATAAAAAATCCCATGTAGAAACGGTTTCTGGCTTTTATTGTCATATTAAAAAAATAACAGTAAAGTCATTTCCTGTAAAGCCGAAAATAAAGTGATAGACCATAATTCTTGGGAGGATTTATGAAAAAATTGTTCTTGTGCAGTATGGCATTTTTGTTTGCTGTCACAGCAATGAATGCAGGAGACGTTGCCTCTTTTGTAGATAAAGGATTTTCAGCAGACGGAAGATATTATGTTTTTGCTCAGTACGGAAAAACAGATAAAAAGTTTCAGGGATGGGCAGAAATTTTTCAGGTAGATATTGCCGCAAATGATTATGTGGATTCTGGTGTTTTTAGAACACGTCCAAGTGCTGCAACTGCAGATAAAAATGGAAAAGACATTTATACAGAACTGGAAGCAAGAGCAGATGCTTATTTAAGCGGATTAAACTGCAAAGTTGCTAATTCAGATCACGTGCTTTACATTCTTGATGATGTTCACAAAACCGGCACTGATGAAATTGTATTTAAGGATTTTACAAGTGCAGATTTAGACAATCAGAATTCATATCGCATCACACTTGTTCCAACAATCAACGGAAAGGGTAAGAATGCACGTTCTTCTTTCTATATTAATCTGGAAAAATTTGATGCTGACGGTTATCTTCTTAGCACTCAGAGAATCGGTTCACCATCTATCAGCCGCAAGGGCGTTACAAATTATAAAATTGAACGCATCTTCCGCGACGATTCATGCCAGAACCTTATTTTTGTAATCGAAAAACACTACGAAGATGATGCAGGGCTTTCTGTTCGCTACATGGTAGAAGCTGCAAAAATCAGATAATTTTGCAAAAACAGTAAAAATTATTAAAATCACTTCCGAATTTTTGACTTCGGCGGATAGTATATATTTAGAAAATATAAAATGAGGAAGTGTATGAAAAATCTAAAATTTATTTTTCTGTCTATAGTACAGACAGTTATGATTACAGGCATTACGGTATTCGCCGTAATGCCTTTTTCATGTAAGGTGACTCCTGATGGAGTTCAGATTGTTGGTGGCGATTATGCTTCTCCTGTAATGGAAAGTATTGAAGTCCTTGATGAAACTTCGCTAGAAATTACTTTTTCCGAACAGGTTAAAGTGACGGGTGCTGTGCTTTCGCCCTTTATAGAAGACCTTTCTGACTCTTATGTGCATTCTTCAACGCAGGAACTTTCTCCCGCCCTTAGGGCTGCAAGCGGCGAATATGGAAAAATCGCCGTGTCTATTGAGCCTAAAGAAGATGGAAAGCGCATTCTTTTTGTTTTTGAAAAGCCTACAGTTATTGGTAAGTATTATGAACTTTTTGCGGTGGTAGAAGACATGATTGGAAACAGTCTTACTTTTACAGCGAAATTTTCTGGTTATAATTCGCGTGTGCCTAAGGTTATTATGACTGAAGTTCAGATAAAATATGAAAGTAAATCAAATAAAACTGAATTTATTGAATTTCTTGCATTGACTGACGGAAATCTTGGGGGCCTGAGAGTTTACAGTGCCGCCAATGGCGTAGAAAAAGCGTATGATTTTCCTGCTGTGGAAGTAAAGAAAGGTGAAATTTTTATTGTGCATCTTAAAACCTTTGGAGAAGGCTGTGTTAGTGAAGAAGGAGATGATTTGAATCTTGCAACTCAAGTTTATTCAGTGGACGGAGTTCGGGATTTATGGAGCAGTAATACTGAATCGCGCTTTAACAAAACAAGTGATGTAGTCATTTTGGAAAATAAAACAAGCGGAAAAATTCTTGATGGAATGATGTACTGCGGAAAATGGGTAGAAGAATGGAATTCAAAAGTTTTACTTAGTGCTATTCAGCTTTATGATGCGGGAATCTGGAATTCTTATGATATAGAAGATGCCGTTTTGAATCTTACGGGGACTTCAAAATCTTTTCAGCGTGTAATTACAGAAGAAGATAATTTAGATGAAATTCATCCTTCTGATATGAATGACTGGATCTGTGCTAAAATTTTGCCTGGTAAGTTGTAATAATCTTACAAATTATGTTAAACTATCCAAATGGTTGAATTATTAGCTCCTGCGGGAAATATTGAATCTTTGGATGCAGCAATCGGCGAAGGTGCCGATGCAGTTTATTTGGGACTGAAGAGTTTTAACGCACGCCTTAGAACATCAAACTTTGCATGGAATCAATTTGAGGCGGCTGTAGAAACTCTTCACCGTCAGAACAAAAAAATTTACGTCACTGTTAATACTGTAAGCGAAGAGCGCGAAACAGAGCGCCTTTACCGTTTTTTATCTTATCTTAATGAAGTAGGACCAGACGGCCTTATTGTGCAGGATTATGCTATCATGCGCATGGCTCAGGAATTCTTTCCGAATATGGAACTTCATGCTTCTACTCAGATGAACGTGGAAAGTACAGCCGCTGTACGCCTTTTGCAAAAGCAGGGTGTAAAGCGCATGGTACTTGCACGTGAACTTGGTCTTGAAGAAATTCAGAAAATAAAAAATGAAACTGGTGCAAATCTTGAGGTCTTTGTTCACGGAGCACTTTGTGTAAGTGAATCTGGACTTTGTTTGTATTCAAGTTTTTTGGGTGGAAAATCTGCTAACCGTGGTATGTGTGCACAGGCTTGCCGTCGTTTTTACAATGCAGAAGTTTCTGGCGGAATTAAAAGCGGTTACTATTTTTCTCCTTGTGATTTACAGCTTATCGATCATATTCCAGACCTTATAGAAGCTGGTGTAGACTCATTTAAGATTGAAGGCCGCATGAAGAGTGCAGAATACGTTGGAAGCGTTGTTGCTGCTTACCGCTACGTAATTGATCACTATAAAGAAGATAAGAAAGGTGCAATCGCTGCTGGTAAACGTATGCTTGCTTCTGATTTTGCTCGTTCAAAAACTGACTACTGGTATGGGTTTAAGTCTCTGGAAGACGGCGTACAGAACGCTGCTCAAAAGATTTTGAATCCTGATCAGGCTGGTGGAACAGGTATTTATCTTGGCAAAATCTCTGCAATTAAGGCTGCTCCACGCGAGCTTGTAGACGCTATCCGCGCAAATGCAAATCCTGATACTCCTCAGGAACAGCTTAATGTAAAAATGGCATGTCTTTCTGGCGGTTCTTATGATCCAGATCCAGGTGATTCTATTCGTCTTCACAAAAAAGATGATACCGGACGCGTAAGCCACAAAATTCGTAGTGTAGAACTTGATGATGAAAAGGGAAAACGCTGGATTGATATTCCAGGTGGATTTGCCGTTGGTGATGAAGTTTATCTTTTGCAGATAAAGTCTGGTTCAAAACGATATCAGCGTGTGCTTCCTGGTGATCTTGGCCGTTACCGTAAACAGCCAAAAGATGAAATGCTTCCAATTCTTGACCTTACACCTGTAAAAGACCGTGAACTTGTATACTTCCCTGATGGTATTTATGCTCAGGTTTCTTCTATTGCAGATGTGTTTGCAGTTCAGGGATTAAAACCTGTCCGCCTTATTCTGGAATACAACTCAGAAACTTCTTATGATCTTTTAAATCATAAGACTGTTCTGCCGTTCTCTAAAAAGCAGATTTTTATTTCGCTCGATCCGTTCTGTACTCCGCTGCAGGAAGATCAGCTTAAAAATGAACTTACAGCCCTTTGTAATGACGGCTATAAGAATTTTGTAGTAAATAATCTTGCTCATATTCAGATGCTCAAGTCTCTTGGCGTAAATATGATAGCAGGTCCTTATCTCTACACCTTTAACCGCTGGGCAGTTTCATGGCTTGAAAACCTGAACATCGGAGCATTTATTTCTCCGTACGAAAACTCCCGCAAAAACCTGGAAGCTACTTACGAAGAAAAAGTACGCTCACGTGTTCTTGTGCCAGTTTTTGCTTATCCGGCACTTTTCAGAATGCGCTTTAAGATGCCTTCTGACTATGATTTTACTTTCTTCTCTGATAAAGAAGAAAAAATGTTTAAAATCAGTTCAACACAGGACGGCTCTTTTGTAATGCCAGAAGAACCGTTCAGCATTGTTGATAAGGTTAGTCTTTTGCAGAGCGAAGGCTTTAAGAAACTTCTGATTGATTTTTCAAAGACAAAAGTTTCAAAGGGCCAGATAAAAGCAATTATGACTTCGCTCCTTAAAAAACAACCATTACCAGAAATTTCACGCTTTAACTGGAAAGACGGTTTTTATAATCCTGAAAAAATCGAAGAGTATAAAGCCGCTAATGAACGCGCTGCTGCCGCTAAGGCTAAAGGTGCTGCTCCTGTAAGAAAAGCTCCTGCAAAGGGCAAAAACAGCGCTAAGTTCAATTCCCGCAAAAAGCGCTAAAATACGGTTTCTTCAGAAACAGAAGCTTCTGTAAGTTCTGCAGAGTCTTCTGTTTCTGCGCTTTCTTCTTCTGTTGCAATAATTGAATTATCGAACTTTGGCTTGTATTCAATGTGTTCTGCAATTACGTAAACTTTGCTCTGAGTCTTTCCGTCTTTATCCTTCCAGCGTGCCTGCTTAAGGCGACCAACTACGCGCATTCCAAGACCTTTTTCAATTTTTTTGCTGCAGTATTCAGCAAGTTTTCCATAGGCTTCAACATCAAAATAAGAAACTTCAGAAACGCCTTCGTTGTTACGGCTTTTATACCAGCGGTTAACCGCTACTGGAAATCTACAAACATAAAAGCCTGTTTTTGGTTCTGAAAATTCTGCACTTTTAACGGCATTGCCTTCAATAATCAAAGAATTTAACTGATTCATATAAACCTCATAAGTTTTAGTTTTTTCGTTTTCTGGCCAGGAAAACATGCTGAAAATCAACATATATATACTTTCCAAGACATTGAGGTTTTGACAAAAAATTTGAAAAAAAATTCGAGAAAATTAAAGATTTTTTAGAGAAATACTATACGTAATAACGAATTTTACGTTTTATCTGTTGGAAATCAGTCTTAGCATATAAAGAGAAACGTACTCTGTAAGCGCTTTTGAGTTTCCGATTCTTTGCATGTTTGGTGCTGCAACAAGGGTTTCTGCCAGATTATTGATTCTTTCTTTTGTAAAAGTTGAATCAGAAAGTGTGCGAAGAACCTTTCTTGTATAATCGCGGATCAGAGAGTTTACGTCTTCTGTAAGCTGATTATATGCATCTTTTGAAATGCGTTTGTTCCATTGTTTTTCCAGATAATTTAATTCGCGGTCGATTGTAGAACCTTCAGGAATCAAATCAAGAGAAATATCTTTTGCCTTTGCAGAAAGGACTTCTGCGCGGCTCTTTTTACGCTTAGGATTTTCTTCTTCTTCCAGAGAATCTAATGGATTTACTGTGTTTGCAGCCTGTTTTGCTTCTCGTTCGCGATTCTTTTTGCCAGCCATAAACAATGCAAAGAACCAAGAGATTACTGGCATTGTGTAGTAGAACGGAAGCAGAGCCTTTGCGTTTGCAAGAATCTTTGAGTTCTTAAGCATCAAAAGATCGTGATACGGTAATACCTTTCCGTTTACAAAAATTCTAAAGCCGTGAGTAAGTTCTCCGTCATTGCCGTCGTAAGCAAGAAGTGTCATAAAGTTTGAAGAAAGCAGTGCATACAAAACAGGAGAAGTCTGCTCTACAAGTTTTTGCAGTGCATTTTCAAACTGCGGTGTATTAGTCATTTCTGGCAGTTTATCGTGAGCAAGTAAAACATTGTACCATTTGTCCAGAAGGAGTTTTTCTATAGATTCGTGAGCTTCGTTACAAAGTCTTACAACTACGTTTAGAACATTCTTTTTGTAAATAAAATAGCGTGTGCCAGAAGCAACTTTAAAAACCAGAAGAGGTGGAAGCTCGTTTGATTCACCTTCTGTTGTAAGGCGCTGGAGGGTCTTCTTTAAATCTTCTTCGTTATAGATTCCGTACAAATCCTGGCCAGATTTATCTTTAAACTTAAGAATCTGATTCATAGAGAAGAAGTACGGAGAATTTCCAAGCTGGGCTTCAAGTTCATTCAAGGCATCCTGTTTTTTCTTGTTATCCTGGAACTTTGCCTTAAGGTATGAACTGTGAATTTCTGCAATTGTTACAGCCTGCAGAATATTTATATCATCATAAGTTCTGTCCTGAATTTTTGCATAATCCTGTTTGATAAAATACAAAAGTTGATTCCAGAAGTAGTAATCGTCGCCGTCTACAAGCTGAGAAAAATTATTTTCGTTAGCATCTACGAATTTTGAATAAAATCCGCGGATAGGAACTTCTTTGTTTGAGTTTGTAGAGCGGAGTTTTTTCAAAAAGTAATCGTGATATTCTTCTTTTTTAAGAATTCGTCTGATTTTCTGCTGTGCGGTTTCAATCAAAACCTGCATAGAAACGCATGAAGGAAGTACAAGGGCTGGAATCTCCTGTGAAAATTCCAGAAAATAAAGCTGGTTTGTTTTTGAAGTATCTTTTTCGATTAATGACGGAATATAAGTGCTTGCAGCCTTGCGTTCAATTGCCATCAGCGGGAACTGCTTTGGAAGCTCTGTAACAAGAGGGTATGGAGTCCCGTCATTTTTTAGAATCTCGTTGTACTGAGCTGTATAGCGGGAAATAAAATAATTTAATGCAACAATGATTTTTTTGTTATTGTTTATACCTACAGCAACAAGGTGTTTTTCGCTAAGCCCCTGAAGTTCTGCATTAATAGTGCTGGAAGTATCACCAAGGTATTTTACAAGTTCGCCCTGTTCTTCTACGTGATGATCCGCATATTTTTTGATATAAGTACAGAATTCCTTAAAATCAATAAACGGAGATTTTTGCTTTTCAGCATAGTATTTGATTAATGAACTTAAGTTTGCTGTGGTTGCCATATCGTTACTATTTTACTTCAGATTAATTTACTTTACAACGGAAAATCACTATAATTTTTTACTATGAAAGCAATTGAATTAGAGAAAGCTTACGCTCCTAAATCTTTTGAGGACCGTATTTACAACGAATGGGAAAATAAAGGCTATTTTAAGCCCGTATCTGATGAAAAGAATCCTGTACATTGCCAGTGTGCAGCTTGTAACGAAAAAACAAATACATATTCAGTCGTTATTCCTCCACCAAACGTAACTGGTGTTCTTCACATGGGACATGGTCTCAACAATACTCTTCAGGA
>JAEEGL015486163.1_pt1 | contig 12274 bp, 3 predicted proteins | sample 9134231 | NCBI WGS metagenome assembly JAEEGL01 (sample SAMN16246548, study PRJNA631951) | gut metagenome | biome: gut microbiome; feature: rumen; material: fiber-attached | host: Bos | place: Iran: Karaj | collected 2018-10 | reverse complement strand
CTCTCCGTATCCGTGGGGAAAAAGGGTCAGATACATAATGACCCACGCCGAATGTCCCGACGACTGGATAAACGAAACGGCGGCGGAGCCCGGCGGCGCGGATTTCAAAGATGATTTCTCCGGAACAGACGAGGAAGTCATAGTCTCCCTGACCTCTTTTCCCGCCCGCATCAATACAGTCAGCATTACGGTGAAATCGCTCATGGATCAGACGTGCCCTCCCGACAGGATCATCCTGTGGCTGGCCGATACCCAGTTCCCGGGACTCGAATCCGATCTTCCCGAAAACCTTCTTTCCCTGAAAGAGGACGGCCTGGAAATAAGATTCTGCGACGATCTGAAGCCCCACAAAAAATACTTCTACACTATGCTCGAAAATCCGGACGCGGTTGTCATCACGGCGGACGACGATGTGATCTACAGACGCGATCTGATAGAGTGTCTGCTCAGATCGTATTCGGAATTTCCGGGATGCGTATCCGGAATGAGGGTTCACAGAATCACGTTTACCGGCGGAAAAGCAGATAAATACGCTTCCTGGAAATACAACGACGATTCGTTTTACAGATCACCGTCGATGTCGGCCATGGCTACGGGAGTCGGGGGGGTTCTTTATCCGCCGCATTCCATACCGGCCGATGCGTTCGACAAAAAGACGATAAAGGAAACCTGTCTGATGGGCGACGATCTGTGGCTGAAGATAAACGAGATCCGCGCCGGAGTCCCCACCGTTCTCGCGGCGATGAACAGATCGATAGAGCTGATCGGCGGATCGCAGGACTCAGCCCTGTGGAAAACCAACAAGGAAATGGGAGAGAACGATGTCCAGCTTGAAAAAATCGAAACTTTTTTCAAGACCAGATCGGAGTTTCCGCTGAGAGCCGCAGCGGAAGAATCCGCCGAAAACAGCGCCAGAGTATCTCTGCTGGTGGACTGCCGCGGAAAAGCGGACGAGGATCTCATATCGGATATCGTCGCGGCTGCCGGAAGAGACAACGAGATACTGTTCTATGACGTTTCCCCCGAGCATTTCGAAAAACTGTTCAGACGCTATATGCTCAGCCCTTTGATCAGTTTCCTTCCGTTGAGAGACAAGAGACTGCCCGTATACGCCGCCGCGTCCGTAACCGGGGGAGAATACGCTTTCTGCTGCGAACTGGATAAAATCGATGCCGGAGAATTGAAAAGAACCGTCTACTCCGGTTTCCGGTCTCTTCCTAAAAGAAAGGACGTGTCGGAATCCATGCTCAATTCCCTGTCCGACGGATTGTCCGGAATAATCCTGAAGACGGACGGCAGAGATACCGTAAATGCGGATGAGATCGATCCTGCCCTGTACGATTCGTTCTCCCTCCGCAGAATCAGAAGCGCCGCGGGAAATCCGGATATCGGAATCGCAGGCAGATCGGATCCCCTCCGCGCTTCGGTAACGGAGATTCTTTCCGGAAGAAAAGACGAAGATCCCGGACTGGATGCGGATTTCGGATTCGATACTGACGTATTGATCAAAAGCCGCTGCCGGTGTCCGGTATGCGGGAATGCCGTATCCTCTTTCCTTCCGGCCGGAGACAGGCTCAGAGACAACGCCATGTGTCAGAGATGCAGATCTCTCGAGCGCCACAGGGGCCTTCTGGATCTGGGCGCGTATACCGCTATGAGTACATCGGTTCCCGGAACCCTCTGCATAAACTTCCCGGGAAGCGCCACGAAATACCTTAACGAGGCCGGAATCGACACGATCGACATAAGCAGAATAAACGGCGTAACCGGAAAATTCGGAATCGTGCTTTACGCGCTCCAGCCTAGAAAAAATCCGGATCTGGAGTCTCTGATGGGTTCTTTGAAACGGGTCCTGACCGCATACGGGACCGCCCTTATCTCCGTGCCGGTGAAGAGCAGAAACGGGACGTTCTACGTCTCGGATGCGCCTTATGACATATTCGAAATGTGCTCCATGATCGAAAAATGCGGATTCACAGCCGGGATCGAATGGTTCCGCAACGCGCTTCCGGATAGTCTGATGTCCGTTCACGCGCTGAGCTCCGGAGAACTGGCGATCAGATGCCGCCCCGGCGACGGCGGCAGATTCCGCGTTTCTCCGGCCAGAGCGGAAATGATCGCGGAGCGCTTCGCTTCCGGAAAAACGGAGCAGCAGCTGAGAGCCGCGGCCAGCTGGTACGGTTTCGCCGGAAACACGGACAAAGCGATCGAAATGCTGTGGAAAGCCGGAACCGAAGAATCCGCGGGAATGGCGCTGGATATGTGCGGGGACAGCCAGTATTCCGCGTACATCTCCGGCAAAGCGTATCAGACGGGAAAAGGCAGAGAGAAGAACCTGAACAAAGCGATCGAAATATTCAGAAAATCAGACTCCCCCGAGTGCGTTCTGGAATTATGCAAAACCCTGGTTTATACCCGCAAACCCGATAATTTCGCCGAAGCTCTTGAGATCATTTCGGGATCCTCCGATCCGGAGCTGTCTCTTTTCGGCGCGGAAATATACAGTTCCGGAAAATATGCGGAGAAAAACGAGGAGAAATACTTAGAATATCTTTCCAAAGCATATGAGAACGGAAGCACCGAAGCAGGAATCAGACTTCTGAGCCATAATCCCCCGGTCATAACGGAAGGGATGAGATCGGACCCCGATCAGAAGATAACGGCCGCTCTCGCGGATGTTTATCTGAGCGGAGCGGCGGTTCCCGCAAGCGACGAGGAGGTTCTGAATTTACTTAGAAAATCCTCTTCGGAAAGCCGCTCCGTCAATGAACTGCTCAAAAAACTGTGGGAAACCGGAACTCCCGAATCCTACAAAGAAATGATATTCAGAGCGTCCGAAGCCTCGGAAAAGAACAATCCCGTCGCGATGAACATACTCGGAAGAGCGTACCGCTACGGAAAAGGCGCAGATAAAAACCTTATCGAAGCGTCATACTGGCTCAGAAAATCCAAAAATGCCGGCGTCTCATGGGCCGCTGCCGAACTCGCCGAGACTCTGTGGGAGATCGGCACTCCGGATTCTTTAAAAGAAATGGTTTCGCTGGCGTCCGGATCGGACAATCCCAGACTGGCCGGTTATCTGGGGAAAGCGTACAGATACGGCAAAGGCGTTGAAAAGGACGAGGAAAAAGCTATCGAAATGCTGAGAACAGCATCCGGCAAAGGCATCGCATGGGCATCGGATGAACTCGCCGAGACCCTGTGGGAATCGGGAAGATACGACGAGGCGGCGGATCTCGCGGAGAAAATGCCGGAAAACAGCAGAACCGCCGGAAAAATACTGGGTCTCGCTTATTACACCGGCAGAGGAAAAGAGAGGGATCTCGATGCCGCCATAATTCATCTCAGAAAATCCGATGATCCGGAATCCGTGAACGCCCTCATCAAGGCTCTGCAGGAGAAGAATACCCCCGAATCGCTCAAAGAACTGGAGAGGACAATTCCGGATACTCCGGAGAAATGCACGGCCGAAACCGCCGGCATCTGCGCCAGAATCCTTTCCGGGAAGGGGGACAGCGTCTCGAAAGCCGCCGACTTCTACATCGCGTCCGGCAACAGCGAAGAAGCCCTGCCGCTTCTGTGGAAGGCGGGGAGATGGACCGAGATGATCCTGGCGGCTCTGCCTCTCGCGGAACAGGATAATTCATCAGCGCGCGAATACATCGGCAGAGCGTACAAAGAAGGAAAAGGGGTCCCCGCCGATTCCGAATGGGCGGATAAATGGTTTAAAAATGAGTGAGGGAAAATCCCTCATTCATCCATAAGCAGAAGCATGGATCTGGCCTGAACGTTTCCCTGCTCGCTGAGATTCTCCAGAAGACGTTTGGCCTCCGGAATGTTCTTCTCCACGAGAATCCCGTCGCGGTACAGCATCGCCATATAGAGAATCGCATTAGCGTTTCCGAGATCCGCGGCGAGAGCCATGGTCTTGACGCCTTCCTCGGTATCCCTGGGGATGCCGTTTCCCTTCAACTGGAAAATAGCCAGTTCGTAATTGCCCATGTTGGACATCATGGAAGCCGCGAGAGAATACCATTCCGCTGCCTTGGCGGAATCGGCGGGAACGAGCACGCCGTCGCGGTACGCAGTACCCATAGAAATTCTGGCGGTAAGGTTGCCGTTCATGGCGGCATCCTCATACCAGAACAGAGCGTCCTTCTGCCGGGCGCCGAAATGGCCCTGCTTCAGTATCTCCGCGAAAGTAACCTCCGAACCTAACATGGCCTGTTTGGCGTATCTCTTGAGCCAGAACTCCGCCTGAACGGGATCCTTATCGATTCCGAGGCCGTCGCGGTAGATCTGTCCGAGCTGAAGCATGGAGTTGGCGTCCCCGTACTCCGCAGCGGTCTTATACCAGTCTATCGCTTTGTTGATATCCCTCTCGACGGAGATTCCTCTTCTGTACATATTAGCGAGTTCAAGTCTGGATCTGGCGCTTCCGTGCCTGGACGCTTCGGTATACCATCTGACCGCCTCCTCGCCGTTCTTTTCGACTCCGATTCCGTCGCGGTAACATCCCGCAACGAGGAACTGCGCGGTCGCGCTTCCGAGCTTGGCGCACTTCATGTTCCATGAGAAGCCCTCGTACCTGTCTTTGATGAAGACGTTTCCCGTATTGAGCATATCCGCCAGAAGCCTCATCGCGCGCACGTTCCCGGATTCCGCCTCTTTGCGGATCTCGGATTTGAGTTTTTCCGCGATTTCGGCATTCACGCCGTCCATGACCGTAAGGCGGGTAATGGCGTCCACGCTTCCCTCTTCCGCGGCCTTCTTGTATAATTCTATGGCTTCTTCCTTCGCTCCGGATTTCATTTTCATATCCGCGAGTTCCATCCTCGATTCGGTGTAACCCATCTCGGCCGCGCGCGTGAACAGATCCACCGCGCGAGCTTCATCCCTCTCGACTCCGTTTCCGTCTCTGAGCATCACGGCTGCCCTGTTCATAGAGGGCAGATCTCCCTCGTCGGCCATTTTGATAATCGTATCGAAGGAATCCAGCATATCGGAGCGGAAGTGGTAGCAGACCGAAGCGGGATCGCCTATCTCCCTCACTTTTCCTTCATCGATCCACATCACGCGATCGCATACGTCTTCCAGAGTGTCCATGTTGTGAGACGCGATAATGATGGATCTTCCCTCTTTCTTCATCTTCTGGAAGACCATTCTGCACTTGGAGTTGAAACTGGCGTCTCCGACGGAAAGAACCTCGTCCACGATCATCACGTTGCATTTCACATGCATAATCACCGAAAAAGCCAGCTTAGCCGTCATTCCGGAAGAGTAAGTCCTCAGGGGGTGATCGACCTGCTCGCCCAGCTCGGAAAACTGGATTATGGAGTCCATCTGAGCGTCGATTTCCTTGTCCTTGAATCCGTACATGCTGCATTTGATCCTGATATTGTCGCGGCCTGTGAGTTCCGGTTCGAATCCCATCCCGAGCTCGAGAATACTGGCGACTTTTCCGGAAACTTCGAGAGTGCCGGTGTCCGGACCCATAATGTTAGAAAGCAGCTTCAGAAGAGTGGACTTTCCGGATCCGTTTCTTCCGACGAGGCCCAGAACCTCTCCTTTTCTGACGTTGAAAGTCATGTCATTAAGAACCTGTTTGGTTCCGGATTTGGCCATCCCTCCGTAGAAGGTAGTGTATTTGATGTCGAAACTCTTTGACAGTCCGACGACTTCGACAGCATTGTTTCTCGAATCTTTCATTGCACTCACAACCTCTCAGCGAATCCGTGTTCCAGTTTCTTAAAGACTAATAATCCGACGATCAGCGTAACCGCTGCGGCGACGGCGCCTATGATCATAAACGACCAGTCCGGCGGAATGCCGGCCCAGAGAACGTTATGCACCGTTTCGATATAATAATAGAGGGGGTTGATGGACCATATAAAGTCCATGAACGGCGAAGACCTATTTTCCGCGAGATATATGACGGGAACCATAAACAGCATGCATCCCATAACGATGTTCAGAGCGTTCTGTATATCGCGGTAATAGACGATTATTCCCGAGAAGAGATATGCGACGCCCGCCGAAAACGTCGCCATCATTATCATGATTACGGGAAGCCAGAGGACATTCCACGTAAGTCCGACTCCGGATATTCCTACCAGTAACGCGAGGATAATATAGGAGATCGTCAGAGTGATCAGTTGTATGCAGACCTTCGTGATCACCAGTACCTCTCTCGCGAAGGCTATTTTTGTTATCATCCTCGAATTGCCCACGATAGACCCCGCGCCCTGGGTGATGATGGTGCTGCAGAAGCTGAAAGCGAACATACCGGACGATATGTAAAGCCAGTAATTCGGAATATCGCGCCCCAGAAGCGCCGTGAAGATGAGATAGTAAATCAGGATGTGCGTCAGAGGATTCAGGAGATGCCATCCGTATCCCAGAGCGGTGTACTTGAAACGCCCCTTGAAATCCTTCTCGACAGCGGTAGTCACCATAGCACGGTACTGCCAGACGTATTCCAGATAGTTCCCGAACCTCGAAATGTATTTGTTCTTGGATCCGGAAATCCGCTCCAAAATCCTGTCTCCGCTGATCTTATCAGAGATTTTGATAGGTTTCCTTTCCATATTCACACCATGATTGCGTTAGGTCCAGCCAAGCAGTCACCTGATTCATTACCTTATAATAAAACTTGGTCTGATCCGTAATGCGGGCCAGCATTTAAATCGGTTGCTAACACAATAATTAAAGACGTTGTAAGGATTCCGAACCGCAACATGCCCCTTTTGTCCGTAGTCGTTCCGGTGTACAATTCAGCCAGATACCTGCGCCGGTGTCTGGACAGCCTTTCCGCCCAGACGTTCGAATCCTGGGAGGCGTTCTGCATAGACGACGGATCGGATGACGGCTCCGATCTCATTCTCAAGGAATATGCAGAAAAAGACAGGAGATTCAGAATACTGAAACAGGCGAATCTCGGAGCGGGCGCCGCGCGCAATCTGGGGATAAACCATGCAACGGGAAAATATATCCACTTTCTCGACTCGGACGACTGGCTGGAACCGAATGCCTATTCTCTGATAATTGAAAAACTGGAATGCTCCGGATGCGACTCGTGCATTTTCCAGAAATTTATTTACGATGACAAAACAGGGGAAGAATCCCCGTCCGTGCACGCTTTCGGCGAAAACGATTTTATCACCAGTTTCGAGAACAATCCGCAGTTCTTCATCCGCAGCTCCGTCGTGCCCTGGAATAAGATAACCAGGCTGGATACCATTCTGAGATACGGGATCAGGTTCGACGAGATCGCCTGCGCGAACGATCGCACCTTCTATTTCAGCCTCGTCAGGAGATGCGGGAGCATAATGATCTGCAGGGAGCCCCTGATCCACTATCGTACGAATAACGAGTGCTCCACCGTAGGAACGAACCGTTCAGTGCATTACGATGCACATTTCGAAGCGTACAGATCCACAATGGCAAAATACAAAGGGTGCTCCGACAGCATCCTCAGAATGGTGGCCGATGTCTGCTTTGCCGATTTCTTCATATTTTTCGATAAAGCAGATGTTTCCTTCAAAGACGGAATATACTCGCAGCTGCGCGATTTTTTCAAGAACACAGATCTCAGCTTCTTCGGAGAATATCTTCCGGAATACGGCTGGTATCCCAGAGTGCAGTATCTGCTGGAGCATCCGCGGTGCCCGGCCTCATGGAAAAACGGACAGGTTTCCGGAAAACCGGAGCCGGGATCGTATAGCCGCGAATCCGGAGAGGAAGTGATCGTCTCGCTGACGTCTTATCCGGCAAGGATAGCAACCGTCCATATAACTATCAGATCCCTGATGGAGCAGACCGCAGTTCCCGACAGGATAATACTCTGGCTCGCGGAGGAGCAGTTTCCGGAAAAGGAACTGCCTGAAGAGCTGCTGTCCCTGCAGGACAAGGGTCTGGAGATAAGATACTGCAAAGACCTGAAACCTCACAAAAAGTACTTCTATGCGATGCAGGAGAATCCGGATGCCGTGATTATCACCGCGGACGACGACGTTATCTACGATCCGGATACGATCGAAACCCTGCTCGGATCGTACCGTCTCTTCCCTCATGCGGTTTCGGGAATGAGAGTCCACAGAATGACGTTTACGGACGGAGTCCTGAATCCGTACGAGTCCTGGGATTTCATAGACGACACCCTTTACGGATGCCCTTCGATGTCCGCGGTCGCGACCGGAGTCGGAGGGATACTGTATCCGCCTCATTCCATTCCTGAATCCGCTTTCGACGAGAAGGCGATCACGGAGACCTGCCTCATGGCGGACGATCTCTGGCTGAAGATAAACGAAGTCCGCAACGGGTTTCCCACCGTCCTCGCCTCGCCGAACAGACCGATCAACCACCTGGACGGCACCCAGGAAACCGCGCTTTGGAAACTGAACAAAAACAAGGGAGAAAACGACCGCCAGATAAAATCAATCTTAGGATATATCGGCGGCGAATCGGAAACCGTTATCAGAAGAATGGCGGAAAAATCCCCGGAACGCCGCGAAGCTCTGATCGCGGACTGCTCCGGCTGCGCGAAACCCGAGACCGCCGCTAAATTCATTGACGCAGACAGGAAGACCGTCCTCTACGATCTCCGTAAAGATGCTTTCAGAGACTTGATGAAATCTTACGGCCTCGTAAAGAACGTGATTCTGCTTCCCAAAGGAAAGAAAAGACTGCCGATGTATGCCGCCGCCGCGGTTTCCGGCTGCGACGATATCGTTTATGTGAATGCGGAAACGGGTTTTAAGATTAAAACAGATAAAAACAGGCTGATGCGGTGCGGGATCTGCTCGCCCGAAGACGGCTTATCGCTAAAACTTCTCGATTCCGATGAGATTTCGGTATCGGATATCAATCCCGCAAAACACAACTCCGTCTCCCTGCGCCGCATGCGCGGAATGATCAAAAAGATAGAATACGCGGGAAAAGACCCCGGATCCGTGCTGATAGCGGAGTATCTCGGAGGCAAAGACGTTTCACCCGGATCCCTGGACGCCGGAAGCGAGTTCGATCCGGATATCTTCGTGACGGGACGCAGGCAGTGCCCCGTATGCGGCAATTTCACCGATGTTTTCCTGCCCTCGGGGATAAAAGTGAGGGACAACGCCGAATGCCAGATATGCGGTTCTCTGGAACGCCACAGGGGGGCCGCCGAGTGCTCCCGCTCCGAACCTGGATCGGAAATTCTCTGTCTCGGTTTCCCCGCGGAAATGAGAAAACATCTCAAAAAATCAAACGCGTCCGTTGAGATAAAACCCGGAAAAAAGTACGATACGATCGTCTACATGCTGTATCCGAAGTCCGTTCCTGATCCTTCTCCGGATATATCGGGCCTGACGCAGATAATGAGCGACAACGGAAAGATCCTGATATCTGTCCAGGTTAAAAGGGAGAATAATCGCTTCAGGATTTCGGACTCCCCGTTCGAACTGACGGAGCTATGCTCGGTTCTCGGAAAACTGGATCTGGACGCCAGGCCGGTTTGGTTCAAAACCGATCTTTCCCCGAAGACGATCCGCCTCCGCGGAATTCTTCCGAAAGAGCTTTACATCGAATGCAGAAGGGGTAAAAGCAGCTTTCCTCCGCTGACCGCCCGCAGAACCGAAGAGATCGCCCGTTCTTTCGCGGAGAACGGCCATTACAGCACGGCAATCCAATGGCTGGACGGCTCGGATTCGTCTGTAAAAGATATAATATCCGGAATTAACGACGGCGCATCCCTGAAAAAACTCTCGGCGGAATTCGAAAGATCGTCGAAGGAATTCAATGCCGTTCTTGAAAGATGCGAAGTCTTGCGCGATAAGGAGTCCCTCCTTCTGCTCGCCGAACAGGAGATACACCCGGACAGACTGAAAAAACTGCTGGCGGAAGCCAATTCCCTATCCCCCGATCCGGAGAGAACCGCGGAAATCCTGACTCTTTCCAGTTCGGGAATCCCCCCGGAAGAGCTGTTCGGAGACGATCCCCGCTCCCTTTTCTTCGTATCGGATGTTTACAGCCGCATGCAGAATTCGGAAAAAGCGCTGGAATGGATGAGGCTGTCAGCCGCCGGAGGATGCGAGGATGCCAAAATCAGACTTATATCCGAGTTTCCCTCGGAAAAATCTTTCGAAACATGCAAAAGTCTTGCAGAAAACGGCAACGCCGAGTGCATGAACCTTCTGGGAAAAATGTACCGCGACGGAATCGGTACCGGAACCGATCTGGAACTCGCCGGATACTGGTTTTTCAAAGCTTCCGAATCCGGCATCGAGGAGTCGGAATCTTATCTCAAAAGCAAAATCCTCGGAGCGGAGCCGAAATCCTTAGTCCGCCGCCTTCTGAACGAATCCGGACCGGAATACGCCGAAGAATTATGCAGAAAGCTTTCACGCGAGGGCTCGCCGGAGATGCTCGGTTATCTGGGATCGGCGTACCGTACCGGATCGGGAACCGGAAAAGATCTGGACAAAGCGATCGGTCTTCTCAGAGAATCGTCCGATCTCGGATCTTCCCTGGGAGAATCCGAACTGATGAAGGCCCTCAGCGAACTTTCGACCAGAAGCTCTCTTACCGAAATGATCGCGAGGGCATGGAGATCCGCCCGGAACGGAGACGCCGGGGCGGAAAACGTGATAGGAAACGCGTATCTGACCGGAAAAGGAGTCTCGATCGATAAAAACAAGGCGGACGAATGGCTTAAAAAATCCGCCGAGGACTCGGATACGGGTTCCGGAGACTACTACGGAAGACTCTGGAGAGCCGGAACGAAAGATTCCCTGGCAGAGCTGTTCAGACTCGTGGAGAACAACGATACGCCGAAAGGACATCTGTACAAAGCGAGGCTGTTCAGATCCGGAATCGCCGGCGGCACTCCAGAATCCGCGCTGGACGAATACAGAAAAGCTTCCGACGGAGGACCGGCCTGGATACAGAACGAGTATTTGGATCACCTCAGGCGCCTGAACACCCCCGATTCGTGGAACGAACTTGCCAGAAAAAGCAGGATTTACGCCAACAGCGGAAACCCCGGAGCCTCGCTGCATCTGGGAAGGTGCTGCCGTCTCGGAAAAGGAACCGGAAAGAATCCCGACGAGGCTAAGATCAGAATCGAAATCGCTCTGAAGGCAGGTGTTCCCGACGCCGCCAGCGAGCTTATCGATTATTATCTGGATCTCGGCGGCGAAGAAAACTGCAGGAAAGCGTTCTCCGTCGCCGAAAAATACCTCGAATCCGGAAACCCCGGCCTTACCGGAAGATATGCCAGAATGCTTTATTCCGGAACCGGAACGGAACCCGATCGCGAATCCGCATTGAATTTTATGAGAAAATCCGCCGACAGCGGCATAGAATGGGCTGTGAACGAGCTTTTCGATATGCTGTGGGAAACCGACGATCCCGTGCTCCATGAGGAAATGTATTCCCGCATAAAGAAAGCGTCCGGCCCGTACAATGCGGGATCCACGTTCCGTCTGGGAAAAGCGATATATTTCGGAAAGGGAACCGATGAGAATAAAATCGCCGGCCTGGCTCTGATGAGAGTCTCCGAAAACAGAAACAAGTACTTCTCGAAGGAAATCAGAAAGATACTGGAAACCTGATCGTCTGCGCATCCTGTTGTAGATTATCCCGGCGAACGTCATGAAACTGTCGCGGTATCCGCGGATTCTGTCCTTCAGCCGGTCATCGCCGTTTCTGTTCTCCGGCGCGCCGGCCTTTTTCCTCAGCTCCACCGGATCCCCCTCGTTGAAACGGATCCAATCCGACGCAACGGTATCCGCCGGATCCTTTCCGAATCCTTTAACGTAGATCAAAGCGGACGTCTTCCCGTCCTCCGACACGAATCTGCAAGAGGGCAGACACATGCTCCTTATGCGATCGACCGCTCTGGCTGCGAAAAACGGCTCCATTCTGCAAGAGGAATCCGTTTCGATGATGTATCTGGACGAAGAGCCTGCTTCGGCATCCCGAAGGCTGAGAAAAGTGCTGACGCCGGGAACGGATACGGAGGCGCCGGGTCTTACTACCGCGAAGCATTCCGTATCCCTGAGAGTCTGGTTCAGAACTGTTTTCAGGGTGTCCTCCGCCCTGCTGCCCGACTATTCGACTATGACCCGAACTATCGGCTTCCCCGAAATGAGGAAATACTCGTCGCCGGAAATGATCGGAACGGCGGCGAATTTTATCTTGTCCGTCACGGACATGGTATTGATCCGCTCTTTCTCGGCGGCGGGGAACCTGCGATCCGAGATTATGCTGCGGAAGACTCCGCAGATGCGTTCGG
>JAEEGL015074437.1_pt1 | contig 12274 bp, 15 predicted proteins | sample 9134231 | NCBI WGS metagenome assembly JAEEGL01 (sample SAMN16246548, study PRJNA631951) | gut metagenome | biome: gut microbiome; feature: rumen; material: fiber-attached | host: Bos | place: Iran: Karaj | collected 2018-10 | reverse complement strand
GGTCTACAAATTAGAAAATCTTATTTTGGAAGGAGAACAACATGAATAACTTTAGTTTATACACCTTTAGACTTTATCACTACTTACTCACCATCCGTGACACTCTTGAATATTCCATCAAGAGAGATCACACAATCGAAATCTACAATAATCGTAAAAAGATTCTCGAAGACAACTTACAAGAAGGTACACCTTTTGGTGATTTCTTAAAGAACAATGGTGAAGCTGGTGATAAAATCAGAGAAAAAGTCAATTCATTTATCACTGACTTATATTCTGAAAACAGCACAATCTTAATCCCATCAGGTGATAAGGTTCGTGTCGATTATGCCCAAATGGTCACATTATTCGATATGACAGTGGGTTTAACCGAAACCATGAGAGATATCGTTTTCCAATATCTCAACTATGGTATTCAAAACAAAGAAATCGATCAATTAATGCTCAAACTCGTGGATGAAGATGAAAGAATGTACCGTGTCGTCTTAGCAATGCTTGGTATGCGCACATTCGAAGAATCATTCGCTGAATTCCAAAAGGTCATGAATGAAAGCCAAGGTAAAGCCACACCACAAAGTAACTTCATCGTACAAAATGAACTTGCTAAACTTGCTGGCTTCTTACGCTTCTCACGTGCTCACGCTCACTGCACAGACAACGAAACTCTCGACTTATTAGACGAAACAAATCGTGTCTTAGAAATGACCGAAGGTAGAAGACAACGCCCAGATAACAAAGGTTTCAAAGAAATCTTTGATGATCTCAATAAGAGACTTAACGAAGCCGTTGCTAAAAACGAAGCTGCTTGGAAAGCCACATATCAACAAGTGGTCCAAGAAGTCACCAAGAGTGCTCCTCAACCACAAGAGAAAGCTAACTAATAAAGGAGATTATAGTTATGGCAAATAAAAAGAAATTACCAGTATCCATCTTTGAATTAGTATGGTATCCAATTTGTGCTTTAGTGATTATCTGGGGCTTAACATATGTTGTTCTTGGTTTAGTGACCAAATATAACAACATTAACGCCTTAACAGAATTCGACGCTAATTTCACAAAACAATTTGGCTTAGGTCTTTATTTCTGGGGCTTACTTATCATTGTCTTCGGTGTTGTCGCCGGTGTCGCTGTGATGTTAATCTTCGCTAAGACATTCGACCGCGCTACTGAAAGAGAACAACGTAGAAGTGCTCGTCTTAATGCTTTAAAGAAAGATGACGACAAAGTCGTCGCTGAACAACCAGCAGAACCTGCTGAAGCTAAAGCTGAATAATTCTTCCAAAATTTAAATATTAGGGCTGAACAAGCCCTTTTATAATATTCTTATGAAAATAAAACAATTACTCTTCTTGTTACCACTAATAACATCTATCTCTGGCTGTAGTAATGAAACAAACATAGAAATACCTTACGAACCAAAGCCATTAGATGCTAATGTCACTTACGCTAATGTCTATTTAATCATGGGCCAAAGTAACGCAAGTGGGGTTGCTCCTCATATCGATTTGCAAGAAAAAGAAGTGGACCTATATCAAAAATATAGTGAAGGCAACACTAAAGTCTTGATGTCTTATGATGTCGATGAACGCATTCAAAAAGAGTATGTTCCTACAAAGTGGGGCTTTGGCAACAACGAAGATCTTTTTGGACCAGAAATTGGTATCGCGGAAACCTTAAGCCAAAAAGAAGAAGCGTCCTATATCATTAAAGCCTCCTACAGTGGCTCTTGTTTATTAACTCAATACGTCAAAGACACTGGTCAAAAGCAAAAACTCTACAACCGCTTTATTGAATTTATCAAAGGACAATTAAGATTGTTGGAGAAACAAGGAAAGACTCCAAGAGTGAGAGGCCTTTTCTGGATGCAGGGTGAATCGGATAGCTATTTATATCCAAGCTCAGATAAATACCTTAAAGGTGAACGTTATTTCGTTAATTATCTAAGATCTGATTTAAATGATTGGATTTATGATTACTTTAATTTTGTGGATGCCTATATTTCCACTAAAGGAATATGGACTCATCCAGAAGTCATTAATAAGTGCAAAGAAAATCTCTCTAAAGAAGATGACCATTTCTATTGCATCAAGACCAATGGTGAAGATGAAAATGCGATTAATCTTTCATTAAAGGATAATGACATCGCTCATTATGATGCTGCTTCGATGCTGCTATTAGGAAAAACCGCTGGTCAATACATCATCAAATAAATAAAAAACACGTCAATTGACGTGTTATTTTTTACGTGGCGGAGGAAGAGGGATTTGAACCCTCGCACACTGTTACATGTCTACGAGCTTTCCAAGCCCGCCCCTTCAGCCTCTTGGGTATTCCTCCGTATGGCTGAACAATATTTGAACGTGCGAATAGTATTATAACAAAAAAATTAAATTAGTCACTCTTTATTTTATAAAATAGTTTTTTTACAATATGAATATGCGAATATTCAAGGTCAATCAAAGCGAAGAAGGACAGACATTAGAGAAGTATATTCAAAAACTACTCGTGTCCGCTCCAATATCCTTTATATATAAAATATTTAGGAAAAAAGACGTTAAAGTTAACGGTCATCACGAAGATAAGAAGTTTAGATTAACCGCTGATGATGAAGTCGCTATCTATATCAGTGAAGATCAATTTAACGATTTCTTAAAAGAAAAAGCCTACCAACCAAATAATCAAATCAAAGATTGGATTATCTACGAAGATGAGAATGTTTTATTTGTGAATAAACCAAGAGGCTTACTCGTACAGAAAAGCACTCCTCAAGACGAATCCTTAGATCAAATGGTCGTGGAGTATCTCATCTACAAGGGTGAATATAATCCAGAAAAAGAAATTGCCTTCAAACCAGGACCAGCGCATCGTCTAGATAGAAACACTTCTGGTATCGTGGCCTTTGGTAAAAACCATCAAACCTTAGAACTATTATTTGAACTATTTAAGAATCACGATTTAATTAATAAACATTATCTCGCCTTAGTAGTGGGCAAAGTGGAAAAAGATAAAGATAACATCACCGCTCCACTTAAAAAGGATGAAAAGAATAATACAGTAACTGTCGCTCCTTTAAGTAAAGGAGGAAAGACCGCAAAAACGGTCTATAAGGTCATTAAACGTTATCAAGACTATAGTTTATTAGACGTTACTCTTTTGACCGGTAGAACCCACCAAATCAGAGTGCACCTCGCTTACATCAACCACCCAATCATTGGGGATGAAAAATATGGCGACTTTGCCGCTAATAGATTGTTCAAACAAAAGTATGGTTTTAATAAACAATTCCTCCATGCTTATAAGATTGGCTTCGGTGATTTGCCTGCCCCTCTTACAAAACTAAGCAAAAAGGAATTCGTCGCAGAGCCTAATGAAGAAATTGCAAATATACTAACTAAGTTAGACAATATAAATGAGGAGTAAACATTATGAGCACAAAAGATAATTATTTACGTTGGCTTAATTCCGCTAAAGTTAGTGAACAAGATAAAGAAATTTTAAGAAAGATGGATCAAAAAGAAATTGATGATGCATTCTTTAAAGATGTCGAATTCGGTACTGCTGGCATGAGAGGTGTTCTTGGGCCAGGCACTAACAGAATGAATAACTTCACAGTGAAAAAAGCCACTGTAGCGTTTGCTAAATACTTATTAGAATTATTCCCGAAAGCGAAAGAGGAAGGTGTCGTTATTTCTCATGATAATAGACACATGTCGCGTGAATTTACTCTTCTAAGCGCAGAAACCTTAAATGATTTTGGTATTAAAACATATATCTTTGATGCCTTAAGACCAACTCCTGAATTATCATTCGCCGTTCGTTATCTTAAAGCCTGTGCTGGTATCATGATTACCGCGAGCCATAATCCTAAACAATATAATGGTTACAAAGTTTATGATGAAACTGGTTGCCAACTCGTCCCAGATAAAATCAAACGTTTATTAGAACTTATTGATGAACTTCCAAATGAATTAGAAGTGGAATATGAAGCCGCTAAAGTAAGAGGCGAAAATATCCTCTTAGATAATAAAGTAGATGATGAATATGTTAGACTAGTTGAATCTATCGCCATTAATAGAGATTTAGATAAGTCTAACTTCAAGATTGTCTTTACTCCTAACCATGGTACCTCCTATGTCAATTCCATGAGAATCTTCAAGGATTTAGGCTATAAGATTTACCCAGTGATGAGTCAAGTTGATCCAGACCCAGACTTCTCAGGTACATTATCTCCTAACCCTGAAGATCCAAGAGCGTACATTGAACCAATTAAACTCGCTAAAGAGATTGATGCGGACTTAATTGTCATGACTGACCCTGATGGTGACCGTGTCGGTTTAGGTTATAAAGCTAAAGATGGTAGTTATCAAACATTAACTGGTAACCAAAGTGCAGCCTTATTAATGGACTATATCTTCTCGCAAAAGAAAGAAAAAGGCACCTTAAGTGATAACGGTGTCATGTACTATACAATCGTTACTTCCTCCTTAGGGGGAGATGTTGCTAGACACTATGGTGTCAAAGTTGAAGAATTCTTGACTGGCTTCAAATTCATTGGTAACCGTATCGATTACTATGAAAAGAAAGGCAATGGTCCTAAGTTTGAATTCGGTTATGAAGAAAGCTATGGTTGCTTAATAGCTCCATTCGCTAGAGATAAAGATGGCTGTCAAGCAATCTTAATGTACTGCGAAATGGCGTTGTTCTATTTCTTAAAAGGTATGAGACTTGATGAAGCTTGGGATGATTTATCTAAACGTTTCGGTTATCACCAAGACATCACCTACTCCATGGAATTCTTCGGTAGTGAAGGCCAAGCTAAGATGAACAACCTTATGAACACCTTGCATAATAATCCATTTATCTCCATCAATGGCTTAAAAGTGGTGAAGGTTGATGATATCGAAAAAGGCGAAAGAATTACCAAGGATGGTAAAGAAAAACTCAATCTTCCAAAATCTAATGTCGTTAAACTCTATTTGGAAGATGGTAGTATTGTGACCGTTAGACCAAGTGGTACTGAACCAAAAGTTAAATTCTATGTTGGTACAGTCTTAAAAGAAAAACCAAAAGACAATTCCTTCCCAGACGCATTATTTAAGAGCATCAAAGAAGTGCTTCACTTATAAAAAAAGACCAAGGATTAAATCCTTGGTTTTCTTTAGATCTGTAATAAGCCAACGGCTTTTTGAATTCTCTTGAGTGTTTCGTTGGCAATCTTGCTAGCCTTTTCAGCCCCTTGTCTAAGGACGGCTTCATAGCTCTTACTGGCAATGATTTCTTTATAACGATTTTGGAATGGTTCAAGTTCTTCAATAACTGCATCAGCGACCGCTTTTTTGAAGTCACCATAACGATAGCCTTCAAATAACTTTTCTGCTTCAGGAATTTCAATATCCTTCATGCAGCAATAGATTTGAATTAAGTTAGAGATGCCTGGTTTATTTTCTGGGTCATATTTGACTTCACAACCCATATCAGTAACCGCGGACATAATCTTTTTACGGATAACTGCTGGTTCATCTTTAAGGAAGACATCACCTTTAGGATCAGACTTACTCATTTTGACGCTTGGGTCACTTAAAGACATGATTCTTTTACCGACTTTACGGAGTTCCGCTTTTGGCATTGTTAATAGGTCACCATAGCGGTTATTGAAGCGGTTAACTAGGTCACGTGTCAACTCAATGTGTTGAACTTGGTCTTCACCAACAGGGATAACATTCGCGTCATAAAGGACGATATCGCACGCCATAAGGACTGGGTAAGCAAATAAGCCTAAGCCGATAGCGTTTTCTTTTAATTTTGCGGACTTATCTTTGAATTGAGTCATACGTGATAACTCACCCATGTATAAGTAGTTTTGCATAATAGCGTTAAGCTCTGCATGAGCGGAGACGCTACTTTGTAAGAACATTGCGCTCTTGTTTGGATCAAGACCCGCGGCTAAATAGAAAGCTGCTAAGTCGATTGAATTTTGTCTTAATACTTCTGGATCAATTGGCAAAGTCAAGGCATGAAGGTCCGCGATGAAAATAAAACATTCGCCGCGTTCCATAGTCTTTTTTAAATTTTTTAAAACAGCAATATAATTGCCTAATGTTAATTGTCCAGTTGGTTTAATACCAGTTAATATACGTTCTGCCATAATTATTTAATCACCTTGTTATCTAGTTTAGTCTTTAACGAGACTAATTTCAAATACATATTATTTGTTTTCTTTAGAAAAATCGTTATACTATCAACGTATGATAAAGATTTACACTTCTCCTTCTTGTAGTTCCTGCCGCAAAGTCAAAAAATGGTTCATGGATCAAAACATCCCATTTATTGAAAAGAATATTTTTGTTGCGACCCTTAACGAACAAGAATTAACCGATATATTAATGAAGAGTGAAAATGGTACCGAAGATATCATTTCCACTAAGAGTAAGATTGTTAAAGAGAGCAATTTAGATATCGACTCAATGACAGTCAAACAACTAATCGCCTTTATTAAAGAAAATCCATCCGTACTTAAAAGACCAATTATCGTTGATGACCATCGTATTCAAGTAGGTTACAACCCAGACGAAATAAGATCATTCATTCCTCACGCTCGTCGTCTTGCGGAATGGGCATGTAAAAACGATAACTGTCCACAGTACGAAACATGTGGTCACTCAGATGTTAAAGAGGCTTAATTGTTATTAAGCTTTTTTAATGCCGCGGTAATCGCTCTTCTAGCTTTACCGATATATTTTTCTTTAGAAAGAGTTAAGTCAAACTTATTCGCGTATTCTTTTAATAGTTCTTTCGCGTGAACAATACCAACACTAGATTCAATCTCTAAATTGTAGTCGACTTCATCTTCATAGGTATTTTTATCAACCACTAAAATGTGGTCTTCAAATTCAATTTCTAATCGTCTATTAAATAAAGAAGTAATACGATGATATTTATTTAATGGATAGGGTAAAAGCATTAAACGATTTCTCACCTGTCCATATGGGAAGATATTTTGTTCAAGTAATAGTTCTTGTTCTTTTGGACTTAAGCCATCAGTGACTTCCTCATCACCGTCTTCACCCTTAATCTTTAAAGTGAGCTCACTTTTAACATCATTAATAATTCTGACTCTTAATGTCATACGTTGATCTTTTGTTAAATTTAGCTCATCTGTATCGTAATAGTGGTTAGTGATTTGTAAGAAATGTTTATTAGGCTGAATATTCATGTAATAGGTCACAATAAAAAAGTATTGTTCCTCTGTTAGCATTAATCTTGTCTCGTATTCTTTTTGTGTCTTTATCATTTCTTTTTCCAAACTTTTAGACTATTATATCATAAGGTTATGAAATTCAATTTATTAAATAATACATCTTTGCCAACATACGCTGTTGCACTCATCATTGCAGGATGTTTAGTCCTAGTCGCAGTTTTAGTGTTTTTAATCATCTTTTTTGGTAAAAGAAAAAAGAACCCAATCGTCGATGAATCCGCCTGGCTTACTGCATTAGGCGGTAAGGATAATATAAATAACGTATCCGCGATCGGCTCACGTATTAATCTTTCCTTAAAAGATAAAGAAAAAATTGACCGCGAGAAGTTAACAAACTTAGGGGTCAATAGTGTGCTAGTAATGTCTAATAAGGTGACATTAGTGATTGCTAATAACGCTGTTGATATTGCGGAAACAATCTCTAATGGTATTAAAGAATAAAATTCTTTAAATCTAACAAAATCTGCTCAGTGGGAAAACCAATAATGTTGTTGTTGCTCCCACTGGTTTTTTTAACTAGTGAAAACTTCTCATTATCTTGTAAACCATAGGCACCCGCTTTATCCATTGGGGAACCTGTTTCAATATAAGCATTAATTAGTTCATCACTTAATTCATTAAAGAAGACACTGCTTTTAGCGATACCTTGCACTAATTTATCGCCTTGCTTTAAAGCGTAACCAGTGTAGACGTAGTGTTCTTTGCCTGATAATTCTTTAAGAATTTTAAAAGCATCGTCTTTATCTTTTGGTTTACCAATAATCTCATTACCTAAGACCACAACAGTGTCCGCGGCAATAACTAAATCCTCGTTATGATCTTTAGCGACTTCTAAACACTTACGTAAAGAGATGTCTTTAACGATATCTTTAACATCAGTGAAATTCTTAAAAGATAATGATTCATCAATATGTGGCACAACAACCACAAAAGAAGAGGAAATTTCTTTCCTCATTAATTCTTTTCTTCTTGGTGACGCACTCGCTAAAATAATCATCTTAATTCTTTGTAAGAATTACAGGAATAATCATTGGATGAGAATGAGTTAACGCATAGAAATAACTATCTGTAATATCTTTGATAATGCTCTTAAGTTCCGCAAAGCTGGTCTTTGTTAAGAGCTTTTCTTTAATACCTTTTTCCACTAATTTAGCGCAAGCGTTGACGTTACGTTTACTATGAGAAGCAACAACACCCTTTAAAACAAATAGTGGAGCTTCGATTAATTGGTTATTACGAGAATCGATTGTAATAGTAACAATAACCATACCATTACCGGTTAAAATACGTCTATCCGCCATAACAGCGTCAGCTAAACCCTTAATGTCTTTACCATCGATATAGGTATTACCATGTTCCACTGGATAACCACGAGAAATCTTACCTTTACTTAAAGTTAAGCAATCGCCATTATCTAAGATGAAACTATGATCTTCAGGAATGCCGACTTCTTTAGCAATCTTAGTGTGAATTAATAGCATTCTATATTCACCGTGCACCGGCATAAAGTATTTAGGCTTAAATAATTTTAAGACCAATCTTAATTCTTGCTTAGATGGGTGACCAGAGGAGTGGATATCATTAAGAATGGAGTTAGTGACAACATCCGCGCCACATCTTGTTAATTGGTTAACAACGTGGTCAATCATAATGCCGTTACCAGGAATAGCAGAGCTAGAGAAGACAACAGTATCACCTGGGGCAATATGAATATCTTTATGTTCGCCGTTAGCAATTCTACTTAAAGCGGCCATTGGTTCACCCTGTGAACCGGTACAAATAACAACGATTTGATTACTCTTAAAGTCTTTAATCTTTTCTGGTTCGATAATCATATCGTCTGGAATCTTGATATAGCCATAACTACGGGAGATATCCATGGCTTTTTCCATACTTCTACCGATAATCACAATTTTACGGTTATATTTCGCAGCAACTTCACAGATTTGTTGAATACGGGAAATGTTAGAAGAGAAGGTAGAAACAATTAATCTACCCGCTGCTTTAGCAAAGACATCATCAATGGCGTCTAAGACGTTCTTTTCACTTGGTGTATAGCCTTCACTTTCTGCATTGGTGGAGTCACTTAATAATAAATCAACGCCTTCTTGACCTAATTTAGCCATCTTGGTGAGATTGATATCTGGACCAATTGGTGTTAAGTCCACTTTAAAGTCACCAGTGGTGACAATTCTACCTTCTGGAGTATCCACGACAATACCAAAGGAATCTGGGATGGAGTGAGTCACTCTAAAGAAGGATACTTTAAAGTTACCAACGTTAACGACAGTATCATCAACATATTCAATAAGAGGAAGTCTATCGGACATACGACTTTCTTCCATTTTGTTTCTAATAAGAGCGGCCGCTAATCGTGGTGCGTAAATAACAGGAATATTTAAACTTTGAATTAAGAAAGGAATACCACCGATATGGTCTTCGTGACCGTGTGTGATAAATAAGGCCTTAACTTTGTTACGGTTGTTCTTTAAGTGTGTGAAATCTGGGACAACGTAGTCAATACCTGGGAATTCAACACCAGGAAAACGCACACCACAGTCGATGATGATAATTGATTCTTCATTTTCAATGCAGTACATGTTTTTACCAACTTCACCTAATCCACCAAGGGCATAGATAGAAATCGGCATAGAAATAGTCTTATCCATAGCGGCTCCTTTCATTATTATGTTTGAAATCTTTATTTATTATAGCAAATAAAAAATAAAACTAGATAAGTTCTTCATTCATAAGCTGAGTATTTGGCTTATTCTTGTCAATACGGTCATAGAAGAACAATCCATCGAGATGATCGTATTCGTGTTGTAAAACAATCGCGTCAAAACCTCTCGCAGTAATGACGACTTCTTGATTAGTTAATGCATCAAACGCTTTTAATTTAATCTTGTAGTAGCGGTGCGCATAGCCAGGATGTTCAGAATCAACAGATAAGCAACCTTCTCCATCTTTTAAAGCACATTTTCTAACAGAATATTCGATAATCTTTGGATTAACGAGTTGGTATTGAACTAAATCTTCACCTTCCCCATAATAGACCACAAACATTCTTTTTAAGAGACCAATTTGAATCGCCGCTAAGCCAATACCTGGACGGATATTGTGCTTTGTTGCGTATTCATCATCTTGTGACTTCTTTAAGTAATCGAGCATCCAATCTAAAGTATCTCTATCTTCTTGAGAAAGAGGGAGGTCCACTGGAAGGGACTTTTTCTTCATAATTGGATTGCTATCTTTAATGATTTTGAACTTCATAGGCATATACTAACACATCTATCGACATAAATAAAGTTTATGTCAGACGAATAATTGTATATAATAAGTGCATGGTTAGCAACATTTATTTACTGGCTGGTGAATTAAAAGATTTATTGGATAATGATGAACGAATTATCCGTTTGAATAAACTTGAAAATGAACTCAATAATAACGAAGAGGTGATGGCGCTTTCTTATCAAAAAGATTTAGCGGTCTCTTCCTATAGTGACGCTCTTAATCATTTCGCTAATAATTCGGAAGAAATGAAGAAGTATCAACACGATCTTTTCCTCAAAAAAGAAGCCCTTGATAACCATCCATTAGTGAAGGAATATCTCAAGGCTTATAGTGAAGTTAGAGACTTATATTTTCAAGTAAATGAAATCTTATTCAATGATGTATCATTGCATCAAAAAGAAAAGAGGATTAATAGATGAGAATCGTTGGTGGAAAATATCGTCATCGTTTAATCGTTTTTCCTGATGATATGGAACATACAAGACCCACTAAAGACCGTATCAGAGAAGCCATCTTTTCAGCATTAAATAATATCGATAATTTTAATGCCTTAGACCTTTATGCTGGTAGTGGTGCGATGGGTTTAGAAGCTCTTTCTAGAGGCGCTAAATTCTGCGCATTCGTGGATGTCTCTAATCTCGCTATTAAAGTAATTAAGGATAATATAAATAATCTAAAGATTAATGAAGATGAGTATCAAATCATCAAAGATAAAGATGTTAATGCCTTAGAACAATTTAATAATAAAGGTCAAAAGTTTGACTTAGTCTTTTTAGACCCACCTTACGAACAAGGCAAATATCAAGAGATTGTCGATATATTATTATCTAAGGATTTATTAAACGAGCACGCGATTATTGTTATCGAGGCTAACCGTGACGTTAATTTAGAAAATATTGATTATAATAAGAAGAAAGAATACCATTATGGAGAAATAATGGTCTTCATTTATTGGAGGTAACCATGAAAGTTGCAATTTATCCAGGAAGCTTTGACCCAATTACTAATGGTCACTTAGAAATCTTAAAAAGAGCGCTTAATATCTTTGATAAAGTGATTGTTTTGGTTGCTTATAATGACCAAAAGAAAGCTAGATTCACTCCAGAAGAAAGAGTGGCAATGATTAAAGAAGCCGTTAATGATCCACGTGTGGAAGTTGATAGTTCCACTGGTTTAACTGTGGAATACGCTAAAAAGCATGGTGCTAATCACTTAATCCGTGGTTTAAGAGCGGTCACTGACTTTGAATACGAATTCTCCTTAGCCTCTGCTAATGACTTCATTGATTCTTCAATTGATACAGTCTTCTTAATGAGCAAAGCGGAAAAGTCTTTCATCAATTCCTCAATGATTATGGAACTATATCAAAGTGGTGTGGATGTTTCTTCCCTTGTACCACCTTCAGTTATCAAAAGACTTAAATAGGCTATTTTAAATAGATTAATGACACCAGCCTTCCCACTGGTGTTTTTAAATACGCTGAATAGAATCTATCGTCAGTCACAGTGTCATAGTCACTAACAGTGATTTGTTCTTCTTTGACACCTAATTTATATAAATCTAATACATTAGCGAGGCCGTTATCGAAATGGCCATCTATGATGGTCTTTTCATAGCCCGCTTCAATAATTGTTTCCCTAGTAGTGTCATCCGCCATAAAAGATTGCTTTTGACGGAATGGACCGATATAGAATTTAAAATCTTTAATATCTAATTTCTCAT
>JAEEGL013801055.1_pt1 | contig 12274 bp, 10 predicted proteins | sample 9134231 | NCBI WGS metagenome assembly JAEEGL01 (sample SAMN16246548, study PRJNA631951) | gut metagenome | biome: gut microbiome; feature: rumen; material: fiber-attached | host: Bos | place: Iran: Karaj | collected 2018-10 | reverse complement strand
GCTGTGTGGAGACCCTAAAAAAATTTCAGCTTGGCAAAAAGAAGCAGCACTAAAGACAACTGCAAAATATCGTCCAGATCTTTTGGAGAAAAAACAATGAATCTTAATGTAGTCCTCTTACACGATGATATGGTGGATAGACAAGGAACCCACGTCTTAACATCTTTAACGTTAATTGATATTCACGACATCGCAAGAAGCTGTCGCACATATTGTGCGGGAGCATACATTGCACACCCTGCTCTTCCGATGCGAAAGCTAGCTCATATTATGAAATCATTTTGGGAAGATGGCTTTGGTGCAGAATACAACCCTAATCGTAAATCTGCATTAGAAAACCTTGAGATATGTAGCAGCCTTGATGAAGTAATACACAAGATTGATCTTAAGTATGGAAAGCTCCCAAAGTTAATTGCAACATCTGCTCGTGAAGGTGGTGCTGAACGTGTTGACTTTGAGAGGATGAAAGAACTTCTTCAATCTGATGATCCGTATTTATTAATGCTCGGCACAGGTCATGGAATGTCAGACGAACTTTTAGCTCGTGCTGATTATTTCCTTAAACCAGTTAAAGGCCCCGGAAATTACAATCACCTTTCAGTTAGATCGGCATGCGCGATTATGTTGGATAGACTAGCTGGATGTTAAGTTAATGTTGATGGTTCGCTGACTGCGTAATGGGGTTCCTGCGCTACGCAGCAGAGCTGCTTCGCTTAGTCACCCCATCCTAGTAACGTTCGCCTTCGGCTCACTCGTTATGTCCCTTCGGGACATTAATTACCAAGCCCGCTCTTAATTGACCATCCTAGTAACATTGATTGTTTGGAATGTCCCGTAGGGACAATTCAAGCGAACGAAGTGAGCGTCACTAGGATGGGGTGACCGAAGGGAACCCCATTTAATGGAAGAAGTATAACCGTACCCCATAGGGGTACACCAAAAAAGTGGGTGATATTGTCAGCGAATTCCTTCGTTGTCGCATCGAGACGATGCGACAACGTATCCTTCGATAATTCATCTTTTCTCAATACTTGGTAGGGAGCAACGACTACTGCTAAAACTATCCATTCCCAACTAATTTTTCTGATTCTGTATTAGGCAAAAGAAACGATTCATCCAAGTTTGGAAAATTCCCTGTTTTAACATCTTTAATATATTTTGCAGCAGCATCTTTAATTAGTGTTGCCATATCGCCGTATCTTCTAACAAACTTTGGTGAAAGATTAGAGTACTTTCCAAAGACATCATCAGAAACCAAGATCTGACCTGAACAATCTTTACCAGCACCGATGCCAATAGTTGGGATATCGATACTATCAGTTATATATTTAGCTGTTTCAGCAGGTATCATCTCAAGGGTTACAGCGAAAGCACCAGCAGCCTGCACAGCTTTGGCTTCTTCGAGGAGCTTCATTGATGCTTCGTATGTTTTTCCTTGTACCTTGAATCCACCTAAGGTCTTTAAGAATTGAGGTGTAAAACCTAAGTGCGCCATAACAGGAATACCAGCATCGACACATCTCTCTATTACTTCAAGAATATGTTTTGATGCACCTTCAATCTTTACAGCATCAGCCCCTGCACGGATTAACTCGCCGGCGTTCCTAACACCTTCTGCAACATCTGCGTGGTATGACATAAACGGCATATCAGCAACAACGAAAGCACGTTTAACTCCCCTTGCAACAGCGGCTGTAAAAATCTTCATCTCATCGATTGTAACTTTTGAGGTGTTTTCATAGCCAAGGATAACCATTCCAACGCTATCCCCTACCAGCATAAAATCAATACCTGCTTCGTCTAGATATTTTGCTGTTGAGTAGTCATAAGCAGTTAAAGATGTAATCTTCTCACCGTTTTCCTTCATTGCTTGAAAAGTTTTTACTGTGACCTTTTTCATATCATCACCATTTATACACACGTCCAAACGTTTTCCTTATACCACTTATACTTAAAACCTGCCACTTTGTAGCAATAAAATGTAATAGAATACTAAATTATTGGAAGTTTAATGAGATGTGTGATACGATTCAAAGCCAGATTTTACAAGCCGTGAGATTCAAAACTCACTAATATGATGGTAGTTAGCTCAAGATATCAAAAGGTTCTTTAATTCTTTTTTAAAGTGGACATATTACGGCATTCCTGTTTTCCCTTTAGAGTTGTGATCTAAAGAGAAAACAGGAGTTGCTGTGATGTTTGTTACATTACCACCGCCAAGGAGTAACTCTTTCAATTTCAAGCTCTTTATAAGGAGTAAGACTATGTCAGAAGACCTTATCGAAGAACGCCCCCTGAACGAAGAACAGGAGGTCAACGAAGTTGCGACGTATACGGCGAGCAAGCCGATGCGGGTATTCGTTTGGTTCGTTATTTCGTTTGTTCTCGCCGCCATTATTATAAATGGTGCGTTTGCTTTGAAAGATGTTTTCTCCAACTCTGGAGAAGACAACAACGCAGGAGAACAAACGAAAGAGATTGCGCCAAGCGAGCGACCCAACGGATGGGGGGCGCATTGGCACTAAGCGCTACAACGCCTCCTCCCCCAACTTCGTAACGGTAGCCAGCCTAATGAGGTTTTTCCCCTCTTCGGTTTCGAATCTCTTGAGGCTGGCTGCCGTCTTCTTTTTAAGCAATGTGAATTAATAAAACATAGTTATATTAGCAACTTCAGCAGATCCTATCATTGACACCCGCCCCTGCAGATCATAGAGTTTGTCTGTTCTGACCACTATATATTGTATCCTAACGTGTGAAGAATTTAGGGTTGTATACTCTAATAGGTTCGTTGCATCTCGGAGCGGTCAGCACGTTAAATCTTAATAATTTAAACTATTTAGGAGTTAGTAAATCATGGCCCAAAAGTATGTATACTTCTTCGGCGGCGGAAAAGCTGAAGGAAAAGCGGATATGAAGAATCTCCTTGGTGGAAAAGGCGCAAACTTGGCTGAAATGTCAAGCATTGGTCTTCCTGTTCCTCCAGGCTTCACAATTACAACAGAAGTTTGTGATCAATATTACAAACTTGGGAACAGGTACCCTGATACTCTTGATGCAGAGATAGATGAGAACATCAAGAAGTTAGAGGAAATCACAGGTAAAACCTTTGGTAAAGGACCAAATCCTCTTTTAGTTTCTGTTCGTTCAGGTGCTGCTGTTTCTATGCCAGGTATGATGGACACTGTTCTTAACCTTGGTCTTAATGATGAAACATTACCTGCTTTAATTAAGCTTACAAACAACGAGCGTTTCGGTTGGGACGCATATCGTCGTTTTATGCAGATGTTTGGTGATGTTGTTCTTGGTATCCCACACGATAACTTCGAAGAAGCTCTTCAAGAAGTTAAGAACAAACGTGGTGCAAAACAAGATACAGATCTTGACGTCGAAGGTTTAAAGGAAGTTGTTGAAGCATACAAGAAAGTTTATGCAACAGCAGGCAAGACCTTCCCACAAAATGTTCGTGAGCAATTAAATGCAGCAAGAGATGCTGTGTTTGGTAGCTGGAACAACCCTCGTGCTATCAAGTACCGTCAATTGAACGACATTCGTGGTTTACTTGGAACCGCAGTTAACGTTCAGACCATGGTATTCGGTAACATGGGTGATGATTCAGGTACTGGTGTGGCTTTCACAAGAAACCCATCAACTGGTGAAAACAAGTTCTATGGCGAATACTTAATGAATGCTCAAGGTGAAGACGTTGTAGCTGGTATCCGTACCCCACAACCTATCACACAATTAGAGCAAACTGATAAGAACAGCTACGATCAACTTGTTAAGATTCGTGAAACCCTTGAGAAGCACTATCGTGATATGCAAGACCTTGAGTTCACAATCGAGCAAGGCAAGCTTTATATGCTTCAAACCAGAAATGGAAAACGTACCGCAGCTGCTGCAGTTGAAGTTGCTATCTCACTTATGAACGAAGGTTTAATTGATGAGAAGACTGCTGTTATGCGTGTTGAACCAAAACAGTTGGATCAATTACTCCACCCTACCTTTGATGCTAAAGCTGAGAAGGCTGCTAAGGAGCTTGCTAAGGCTCTTCCTGCTAGCCCAGGTGCTGCAAAAGGTCAGATCGTTTTCTCTGCTGAAGATGCTGAGAAGTGGGCAAAAGATGGCAAGAAGGTTATCCTTGTCCGTAACGAAACCAGCCCTGAAGATATCGGAGGTATGGTCGTTGCAGAAGGTATCTTAACTGCTCGTGGTGGTATGACCTCACACGCTGCTGTGGTTGCTCGTGGTATGGGTAAATGCTGCGTTGCAGGTTGCGGAGATGCTGTTATCGATTACAACGCTAAGACTGTTAACTTTAAGGGTACAGTTCTTAAGGAAGGCGATTACATCAGCATTAACGGATCTAACGGTATGATCTATGAAGGTGAAGTTCCAACTGTTGAGCCTCAACTTACAGGTCCATTCGGTCAGATCATGGAGCTTGCTGATAAGTATCGTAAGTTGGGTGTTCGCACCAATGCTGATACTCCACACGATACAGAGGTTGCTGTTAAGTTCGGTGCAGAAGGTATCGGTCTTACCCGTACAGAGCATATGTTCTTTGAAGGCAATCGTATCATCTCAATGCGTAAGATGATCCTTGCTACCTCAGTTGAGGAGCGTGAAGCTGCTCTTAAAGAGCTTCTTCCACTTCAAAGACAAGACTTCGTTGGTATGTTCAAGGCTTTGGAAGGCAAACCAGCTACCATCAGATTCCTTGACCCACCTCTTCACGAGTTCGTTCCACACGATGATGCTGGACAAGAAGAGATGGCTCAAGCTATGGGTACAACCAAGCAACACATCAAAGAGGTTGTTGATTCATTAAGTGAGTTCAACCCAATGCTTGGACACCGTGGTTGCCGTCTTGGTATTTACTATCCTGAGATTACAGCAATGCAAGCACGTGCTGTTATCGAAGCTGCTTATGAAGTACCAGGCTCTAAGCCAGAGATCATGATCCCACTTGTTGGTAACGTCAAAGAGTTCACCAACCAGAAGAAGATCTGCATGGATGTTTATAAGCAAATCAAGGCTGAGAAAGGCAAAGCTCTTGACTACTTGAAGATCGGAACCATGATCGAGGTACCTCGTGGTGCTCTTACCGCTGATGAGATTGCTAAGGAAGCAGAGTTCTTCAGCTTTGGTACTAATGACCTTACCCAGATGGGTTGCGGTTTCAGCCGTGATGATGCTGGTAAGTTCCTCAAGAAGTACGTTGACCTTGGCATCTATGAGTATGACCCATTCCAGGTTCTTGACCGTGACGGTGTTGGTCAACTCATTCAGATCGCTGCTAAGAAGGGTAAATCAGTTCGTCCAGATATCAAGATGGGTATCTGCGGTGAGCATGGTGGTGACCCAAGCAGCGTAGAGTTCTGCCACATGGTTGGTTTGAGCTATGTATCATGTAGCCCATACCGTGTACCAATCGCACGTCTTGCTGCAGCACAAGCTGCTATTAAAGGCGAGCACGGCGCATTATTGAAGTAATGAGCCTATAAACGCAAAAAGGCAGGTTGCGAAAGCAACCTGCCTTTTTTTTGTACCATTGATAGGAACAATTATATCAATGTTTCTTAGAGTCTGGATAAAGCAAATCTAACAACCACACTTAAAAAGGTTATACTTTAAAATTGCATAAATTGCTCTGAATCCATCTTTGCAGCCAATCTTCTTTCCTTCTTGATATGTACGACCATAGTAGGAGATACCGACTTCGTAGATACGGCAATCAAGACGAGATACCTTCGCTGTAATTTCAGGTTCGAAACCGAATCGATCTTCTTCAATTTTTATTTTTTTAATTATTTCAGACTTGAACATCTTAAAGCATGTTTCCATATCGGTTAAATTGATATTGGTGAACATATTTGAGAGAAGAGTTAAAAATCTGTTACCGATCATGTGCCAGAAATACACAACACGGTGAGCCTGACCGCCCATAAAACGGGAGCCAAAAACAACATCAGCTTTATTAGCAAGGATTGGTGCAAGTAAAATTGGGTATTCTTGGGGATCATATTCCAAGTCAGCGTCTTGAACGATAACAACGTCGCCTGTAACAGCTTCAAAGCCAGTACGAAGGTCAGCACCTTTTCCTTTATTAACTTCGTGGTAGAGCACCTTATCAACTTGAGAAGCGACTTTTTCCTTTAATAGATCGCGAGTACCATCAGTGGAACAATCATCTACCACAATAATCTCTTTATCTTGTACTGGAGATTTTTTTATAGCTGCAATAATTTCCTCAATCGTTGACTTTTCATTATAACACGGCACGACAATAGAAAGCTTCATTTTCCCTCCTTCTACTAGTAGTTATTCTTCAAAGAACGCCATATACTAGCTATAAATAGACAAAAGAATCAATATTACCGCTGATATTAAGAATAATATTGTCTTATTTGTTAATAAAATCGTACAGCGGTTCAAGGCTATGAACTCTGACGATTAATTTTTTTACTTTGCTTCTTTTACTGCGTCAGCACCAGACATCCAACTGATTTTGTAGGCATCACAATCCATATAGATAACTTCTTTATTTTCTTTAACGACTTCAAGTACGTCTTTTGCCTCTTTAGCCATAACGATCGCTCTAAATGGGTCAGCAGCGTTCTCTTTGCCGCGTAGTACTTGAGCTGAAGCCATCTTTTCAGCTGATACAGTTAAGAAAGCTCTATAATCACAGTCATTAAGTCTTGTGGAGATGGCGAAAAGGCCATCAATTATTAGAACTCTAACTTTGGAAAAATCTGTAATTAGCTCATCCACTTCTTGGGTATTGAGATCTATTGTTGGAAAGTAAGATTTACGGCGCGCCCTAAAATCGGCAATCACGCGATTCATAAGTGCCCAATCGTATTCATTTGAACCGATCTGTTCTGGGTGAGCTTCTCGCCAAGATCTTCTACTATTTGGAGCTATCTTATAGAAGTTATCAGCTGAAACGCATTTGGCAATTATTCCGTTTGAGCGAAGGAACGCAGACAATTCGTGAGATACCACCGTTTTTCCGGCCCCAGAGCCGCCTGCAAGGGCTACAACGAAAGTCATACTGTTATCCTGCAAAATCTTTTTTATCCCTTCAGAGAGCATTGTGTCGCTCATGGGACGGCGTTGGTAGAACTTATCAGAGATAATATAGCCAAGAAGTTCTTTAGCCATAACCTTATGTTGTTCCCCTATTAGCAACACTTCTCCTTCCATGTTCCATCTCCTATTTTGCAGTAAATTGGCGGTAAGAAAGCAAAGAAAAACTTATTTTCCCTTCTCAAGCTTCACTAGGGAAGTGGTGAAATTAGGCTGATTCTCACAAGAAATATACAAAAATCCGCCGAACTCCTCGCATTTCCACTTTGAAGCTTTATTTCCCTCTTGGGGTGTGAACCAAGATGTTTCTTAGTATAATCTGTTTTTTTGATTATAAAAAAGAAAAAAATTTTATTTATGAAAGGAATTGCTAAATCCTAAATTTATGGTATATCATCAAACAATTGATGGCCCGATAGCCAAGTGGTAAGGCACCGGTTTGCAAAACCGCTATTCGTGAGTTCGATTCTCTCTCGGGCCTCCAGTTCTTCATCTTGAAATTCCCCCAACCAACTTGTTCCAATATCAAACCCTTGTTCTACCTCCTTCCCTAATCTTGGACACTCATCCTTTTCCCCCTCTTTTTCCCCTCCCATTTCTGGACACTCATCCTTTCCCCCCTCTTTTCTCCTGCCATTTCTGGACACTCATCCTTTTGTCCACTTCCCACACCGATTTTGTCAGCGTTTTACTTACATCTCTATTTTTTGAATCAATTTTTTTATTCTTTACATCTAAACCATCAGTTAAAGTGTATTGGGTAACTTGATATGAAAACAAAAGTTCTAAGCATACTACTTACTATCGTCTTAACGACGGCCTGCAGCACAGGAGAACCCTACTATGGCTTAATGAACAAAGGGTTTCTCCCTATTAGTGGCGACAACGCCTTTTTAGGGGCCAACATATTTTTAGCTCACGAAATGGAGCAAGACGAAAACCTCTTAGCCTTTCTTAGAAAGCACGGTTCCCCAAGTGCGATTGAATTAAGCAACGGTTTTTTCAAAAGCGACACTTTGTATTTATATTACGGTACTGAGAATTCAGTTTTTATTGCAAATCCATTTGAAGATGAACGTGAGCATAGAAGATGGGTTCTGCGTGGTCCCTATCGTATGGAGTGGAGAGATAGCAGAAAGGTCAACGCTTCTGCGCAGAACATAGATTTAGGTGGTTTATTTTATCTAAATGGACGCTACGAAAGGCTTACAAGAGAACCTGATGAAACCCGCATTGTTCAAGTTATAATGCCGCCACCACCACCTCCAGTAATAAAGAAAATTATCGTAAAACGCCCTATTATTCAAAAGGTTGAGCCTAAGAAAGAAGAGGAGACTACACATCCAGAGCTACAACTTAATGAATTTAAAAATTTAAATAGTGACCAGCGTGCGCTTCTAATTGCCAAAGGCTATGCACCAAGAAATGAAAATGGAGATGTTATACACATCGTTAGAGGTGCTAACGAAAATTTAAGACAGATAAGCCGTTGGTATTGCACCTCAGAGGCAGCTCTACCAGAAATTGCTAAAAACAATAATCTTGATGAAAAATCATCGCTTAAAGCAGGCAGTCAAGTTATTGTTCCATATCAATTAGTAAAGCGTAGTATGGCGATGCCAAAAGACTACAAATGAAAATAAACCGTTTACATTTTGGGGTTTTAATTATTGAAATGTAAACGGTAGCTTTCTCACATTAAATCGCTTTATCAAGACAATATTGTTCTAGCCTATGCAAAGTACGATATGTAGCAGCTTCTGCTAAATCTTCATCACTAACAGTTTCTGCACCACGCAAATCTGCAATAGTACGAGCAACCTTAAGCAACCTAAAGTATCCTCTAGCGCTTATCATCGATTTATCTGACATCCTTTTAAGAAGACTTATCGCTGCAGGTTCAGGCTTTATCAATTTATCAACTTGGCTAGAACGAATCTTGGCATTAACAATATTTGCCCGATGAAGTGCTCTTGCCCTCGCCTCTTCAACTGCATCTTTATAACGAGCTTGAGAATCACGCTGCATACTACTTAATTCATGAAAAGGAACAGCTTCAACAGCAACCTGTAAGTCTATTCTATCCAGAATTGGAAGTGAAAGTTTTTTTAGATAGTGTAATATCGACGCTTTCGCACAAAGACATGTGGATCCTTTAACACCAAGCCTTCCACAAGGACAAGGATTCATTGCCGCAAGAAGTTGAAACGATGCAGGATAAACCGTACTTAATTTAGCCCGACTAATTCTAATCCTACCCGTTTCAAGCGGTTGTCTAAGTCCTTCAATAACTCCACGCCTGAACTCTGGGAATTCATCCAGAAATAATACTCCATTATGCGCCAAACTTACTTCACCAGGTTTAGGAGTGCTTCCTCCTCCGACTAACCCTGCTTCGCTGATTGTATGGTGCGGAGCGCGGTAAGGTCTATCACCATTTAAGATATTGGCAATTGGGAGACCATTAACACTGTGTATTTTTGCCGTTTCTAAGATCTCCTCACGCGATAGCGGCGGCAATAACGAAGAAAAACGTTCAGCTAACATACTTTTACCACAACCAGGAGGTCCAACCATAATAAGATTATGCCCACCTGCGGCAGCAATCACTAAGGCACGTTTTGCATTTTGCTGACCAAACACGTCAGAAAAATCTGGACGCATAATAGCTTTCATCTCTGGTAAAGTATCACTAGTTTCTGGGATATATTCCCCTTTTAGATACATAACCAACTCAGAGAAGTTATCAATTGGTGTAACTTTAATTCCACTTACTAGTCGCGCTTCTGCCTCATTTGCTCTTGGAACTATTATCTCAGTTAATCCTTGTTCCAACGCTTCAATAGCGTGAGCCACTATTCCGCGTACTGGTCTGATATTTCCATTAAGTGATAACTCACCATGAAAGCTACATTTCGACAAATCCAGATCATGCCAATGTAGAGCTGACGCCATTGCAGCAACAGCTATCGCCAGATCAAACGCTGCCCCCTCCTTCTTCAATTCTGCAGGTGCTAAATTTACAAGGATCTTTGGTGGACAAAATATATTTGCACTCTTTAACGCTGAAATCACACGATCCCTTGATTCACGGACTGCAACATCCCCCATTCCGATAATGGTATAATTAGGTCTACCAGAAGATACTTCAACTTCAACATCAACTGGCACTGCTGTTAAACCACTTAATGCACTACTTTTTACCCTGAACAACATCTTTAATTTCCTCTAATTTGAACAAATCACTATTCATCTCCCCAAAAGGAACTGAATTGAAAAAAAAAACATCTCTTAGTTACAAGCGAAGATTCCGCCTTTGTTCATCGCAGATAATCGAAAAAAGTTTCCTAATTTTTTTATTTTTTACGAAACAATTTTCTAAACCGTGCGAATAGAAAGCTTGCTTCGCAAATTCATATCTTTTTCTTTTAAGCTTTTTGCGAAGTATTTTTGTTTAATATTTTTTGTGAGGTAGCAATGGAAAAGGGATTTACCCTGTTAGAATTATTAGTTGTACTCGCAATTGTCTCTATTTTATCAGCGATTGCGGTACCATATTACGATGACTATAAAAAACGCGCTTACGATACACGCGCTCTTAGTGATTTGCACAATGCTGCAATTGCAGAAGAAGCATATTACATTGATAAAGAGGTGTATTTAAGTTGTGCTAATAATGGCTGTAATGAGCTGCCAGGACTGATCGCACTTTCTAATGGCACGGAGCTATCAATTGAAGGTGGCGATGATTCTTTCACAGCAACAGCAACTCACGTTAAAGGTACTGGTAAGGTCTTTAAGTGGGATAGTAAATCGGGCGGATTACTTATGTAATTACTCGTTATATTCGTATTTACTATAATCAGGTAGCGGCTCGTCCTCCTCAATTGGGTCGTCCTCAACATCAACAAGACGAATCAATTTCGATCCTTCACCAGGAAGGAGGACAGTTGGTCTGCCCCATGTTACTAAACAGAGGTTTTCTTCAGCACGGGTCATTGCAGTATAAAGCATATTTCGCCCGTGTTGATCTGCTTTATAGCTCTGAACTGTCGGATTCCAGATTAAAACATTAGTGAATTCAAGACCTTTAGAATGCAGTACATCCGTTACAATAATCCCCTCCTCAAAAGTGAATGAATTATCATCACCAAGACGAACCAGTTGCCCGAAGGTTGGGCTAAGTAAGCTCACCACCACTTTGGCATCTTGAATTGTTGGGGTAATTACAGCAGTTAAAAGGGTTGGATAGTGTTGGAGTGCCTTTGTTAACCACTCAGCAGCCTCACTAAAGCCCTTCTCTTCGGAGTAACACCTAAACCAGATTGGAACACGCCCTGCACGTCCCTCTGTCACCATTTTACGACCTTGAACGTGTTCTGCTAGCCGCATAATCGGAAGCGTTGAACGGTGGCTGACCGTAAGCGATACATAGCGAGAAAGAGTTTCCTTAAAGTTCCAATGCTTGATTAATTTATCCCAACCAGGGAAATCAGCACCTTCGTAGATGTTTTGTGAGGTATCACCAACTAGTGTTAATTGGCGTTTATCTTTAACGGACTCAATAAAGATCGCTAAATCCATCGGACTAAAGTCCTGTGCTTCATCAACAACCAAATGGTCATAAAGGCCGTTTGTTCCATCTGGCAAAGTTAAAAGCCCACCACGCAAGCGGTGAAGGCGTATAAACAAGGCGTCTAAGGCGTAATCCAATTGACCTTTGACGGAGAGCTGCTCAATGTAATCTTTAGCAGAAGAGATTATATCTTTTGTAATTAGCTTTGTTTCGTCGTGTTTAATAATTACATCAGGATATGACAAAACAGCGACCAATGATTCATAAAGGGAAGGTGTTTCAATCGCCAAAAGTTTACGATAAAGATTATTTATTGTGGTATAAAGAGGATGTTGATGTGTTATACTCTTTAAGCCATGGGCGATACCATTGGTTAATCTAAAGATTATCTCTGCTGCAGATCGGTTGGATGCCTTACCTTCTTTAAGAATCTTAACAAGCCCCTGTGGCATATTGTCCCAATTTGTGCTTTCAACAACATACTTTAAGTTAGCGTTGTTACGCGCATCTTCCCACTCTTCTAGGGTAGTTAAGAGCGCCATAGAACGTAGCAAGCGACCGACGCTGCTAGGAGCAGCACTCATTGGACGTTTAATCTCGCCATTT
>JAEEGL013171231.1_pt1 | contig 12274 bp, 8 predicted proteins | sample 9134231 | NCBI WGS metagenome assembly JAEEGL01 (sample SAMN16246548, study PRJNA631951) | gut metagenome | biome: gut microbiome; feature: rumen; material: fiber-attached | host: Bos | place: Iran: Karaj | collected 2018-10 | reverse complement strand
CATTACAGGGATGTCTAAGAAGGCTGCATATAAGAAATCAGACGTTAATAAATCTAAACAGTATAACTATGTCCTTTTGAAACAAATGATATTGTAAATAATGACGCAGCGTGCTCGCAGGACTGATCCGGCGGGCATGCTGAGTTTTTGCGTAAGTAATATTTTAAATGGAGGAAAGGAAAAGATGAAAAGAAGTAAGCGTATTAAAGCAGTACTGATCGTGATGCTGTCGTTCTGCATGACATTCACCATGATGGCTTTCGACACATCCGCTGCTCAGGCCAGAGACGCCGACGGGGCGAGGCTGTTCAACGACTTAATGGTCAAATCTCAGGCAAAGATACCGACGCATTATAATGATGCGGACTATGAGCCATATGGATACGGAAAGGGAGTTCCGTTCCTTATGAATCAACAGTCAGAGCTCCTGTTCTATATGACGAATGCCAGCAGTTCAGGAACCATCGGCACTTTTTATGACAAACTCAAATCGCAGAATACCGGCGATATTCTCACCGGTAATACGGCTACAACAGCGATGAAGGCCCCGCCTGCCATGTTGAAGAAGGCTTACTTCGTTCAGGCTGTTTCCTTCGACCCTAAAGGCATTGGAAGAGATGACCATATCGCCTTTATCGGCGTTTACTATGATGGCAAAAATACCAAAGCATATGTCTGGGTATATGATACCAAAGAGAATAAATGGACCTCTGCCTTTGATGTAGGAAGCTATAAAGGTTATACCTGCAATTGGATGAAAGACAAAGACATCACAGACTTCGAGGGCAGGAACTTCCTTTCGATCACTGCCGGCGATTATGATGGAGACGGCAAGGAAACTCTTGTGGCATATGCTGCGATGAATGGATCAGACGGTTTCTGCATGTATGAGATGAGCTGCTGGAATCCGAGTTTCGAAGTAACCTACTACGCGGATAAATATAAAGGCACCGGCCTTGCTCAGTCCCACTATAACGGCAACCACTGCAAGGCTGAGGCGATCAACCGCAAGATGGGCTGCGAGCTGGATACCGGAGATGTCAACGGAGACGGTCTGGACGATCTCGTGGCTGTGACATACATCGGAAACTACAACGAAACATCCATAACACTGGAGAGCTACAGACCTACGGTCAAGATCTCATACGGCGTTAAGAATACCACCGGAATAGTCCAGAAAGCCGACCAGGTCATGGACGGATGGGTATGGACACACGGATGGTGGTTTGACGGATCAATATCTCCCGGCATCAGTCTTGGAGACGTGGATGATGACGGCAAGGACGAGATCGTCATCGCCGGCACCAAATGCAGTATGAAAAAGAAAGATACGGATATTACCGAAACTGCGCACGAGATCCATGACGACACTCTGTTTGTGATGATCTTTGACGGCAGCGGAAACAGGCTGTATTACGGTGATCATGGCATGAATGCCTGGACAAAGAAGGGCTTCTACTCCAGTGATGACATCTGGAACAAGATAGCAGTCGAGTGCGTCGCAGTAAACGGTGCGGGTAATGCTGAAAAGATCTTCATTTCCGGCACGCTCTATGAGTTACAGATCATCAAAAAAGATGATAATTCTTTAGAATATAAACTGAACGATGTACATACTCCCGCATACTTCCAGGAAGCTTCAGACAACCTGAAGGATAAGGAATCCACCAATATGTACATCCAGTCCACCGCTGCAGGCAACTTCGACGCCAATGACAAGGGTTATGAACAGGTGGTCTTCACCGTAAGCTGCAAGACTCAGAGCAAGCAGAACTATGACTATCTGATGGGCATCATCGGAGGAAAGAGCTATAATAACACCACCGGCGTCGCTCAGGAATACTATTCGACATCCAAGAATGATATGGATGACGGAGGAGAAGGCATAGACAATTCTTATCCTGACCGTTCCGGCGGCGACAACAGATCCGGAAACGTCAGCGAGCAGAAGGGACTTAACTGTATCGTAGTGGGCTGCGATAACGATTATGACGGATTCATGGCCAGATACAAAGAAAAGGCCTACACCTATTCAGATCCTGATGTAGTCTGCATCCTGCAGGCTGCCCCGTACTTCGAGGAAACAGCGAGCTATCTGGCTGACTCCTCAGAGACTAAATATGAGATCAAGAATTCGTATACAGTCGAACGCTCGACTTCCGAAAACGTATCCTTTGGAGTAGGCTTAACTACCGAGATCGGAACACCTGCCTGCGATATAGAGATCAACGCGGGTTATGCGATGGAATGGACAAAGGAGTTCTCAGAGGCTACTACGAAGGAAGAAACCTACCACTGGGAAGCCAAAGACGATGATACAGTGGTCATCTACAGAACGCCTGTTACCTGCTATTACTATCAGATGCAGAACCAGAGCGGCAAATGGGAAGAGAACGGCAAAGACAGCTGCATAGTGATCTCGGTTCCCGGAAATCCTACTTACACGATGCTATCCGTTGACGAATATAACGCCTTTGCTGAATACTATAACAAAAAACTCTACGAGGCAAACAAGAACGCCAAGATGCTGGATCTCATAGACTCCCGCTGGCTCGGAAACGAGGGAGTTCCCGGCAGATATTTACTCTCTGATAACAGCCAATTCTATACCACTAACAGCGGCTATAAGATCCTTCAGGCGGTTCCTCAGCCTCTGGGACACGGTTCCAACGGCAGCGGCTGGTCAATGGGAGTAGAGAGCAGCAGCACCACTACAGAAAGCATGGCGCATGGCTTCACCTTTGATGCTACGATCTCCATGGGACTGGATATCGGCGCCGTCACAGCAACTGAAGGTATAAGCACTTCTCTCGGCTATATGTCAGAGCATAGTGTTTCAACCACATACGCTACAGGTACAGGCTTAGAGTGCACTGTACACGGCATCAAGGTCAGTGAGATGGGATCTGATGGTTATGATTATGATTTCCAGTTCCAGATGGCTAAGTGGCCTTCGGGCGTTACAAAACAGGTTAAGGGCAAGACCGAGCAGGTTCCTGTATACGGCTATGCGCTTTCCAATGTGACCAAACCCGGTTTCGACGGTCCTGTTACCGGAACCGACCAGGATAACGCACTGGCTGTGAGCAAACTGATCAAAGCTCTGCCTTCGATCGACAAGGTGAAGACCAGCGATGAAGAAAAGGTAAATCAGGCCAAGCAGAGTTATGATAATCTCAGGATCCAGGGCAAGTCTTTGGTAGACAAGGAACTCGTGAAGAAACTGACCGATATCATCAATTTGATCGAAGAGCTTAAGATCGCTGAAAACCCTGTCACCATCAGCGGACCGATGCAGATCTCAATTCCTGTGGGATATTTCTCTGAAACATATGAATACCAGATCACTGGATATCCGGCGCCTAACGTAACATTTGACTGCCGTTACCCCGAGATCGTATATGATAAAGACAATAACGTTTTAACCGTAGAGCCGGGTCTTACTCAAGGTAAATATAAAGCGACTCTTATGGCTTCTAACGATTACAGCGGTTTTGGTATTGAAATAGAGATCAAGGTATACGATGAGAACTGCAAGCATGACGGCGGGACCTACCTTAATGATGACGGATTCCCGGTATGCGAATACTGCGACAGAATAGTTTTCAACCCTGATGGTTCCGGAACGAGCGAAGATCCGTATAAGATCAAAGACGATCATACCTGGAAATGGCTCAGAGCCGCTATGTATGACGGCTTCTCAACAGAAGGCATTTACTTCCTGCAGACCGGAGACATTTCTATCGGCGAAAACGCAAGCATGGGATACAGCGCCAACCACTTCAAAGGTAATTACGACGGCGGCGGACACACCATCACCTTCAATTACGGAAGCGCTCCGTCATATACAGGTCCTTTCGTAGATGTAGAAAACGCCACCATCAGCAACCTGAATACGACAGGTACGATCTCAAGCAGCAATAAGTTTATGGCGGGCGTTGCGTCAGTCGCCTGGGGTGACTGCACCTTCACCAACGTTCACTCGAGCGTGAACCTCGATTCCTGGAGAACCGGCGACGGAACACACGGAGGCTTTGTGGCGATCTGCCGCGAGAATTCCAATACTCTCTTTGAGAACTGTGTATTCGACGGTAATCTTACCAATTCCGCCACTACACTGAGCGCAGGGTTCGTAGGATACTCCACCCAGAGCAAAGTGACATTCAGGAACTGCGTATTGGCATCGCCTGTGTTCGAATTTACGAACTCCAGGAACTTCATCAGAGGCACATCCACGGTTGAAGTCACACTGGATAATTGCTATTACATCGATGCTGCTGCGGATCACTCCGAGCAGGGTATCCGTGGCTATGCGGTGAACGCCGGAAGCGGAGTGAAGATCGGATTGAACGGCACTCCCGGAATCGTATATAACGGTACTGTATACGCAGGCAAAGGAGAAGAAGCTAACCTTACATTGGCCTATGAAGGCGGAAAAGCCGATGGCTTCGTTTCAAGCTCCGGAACCCTGACACAGAACGGAGACAACTGGACGATCACAATGCCCGGTGAGGAAGTGACCATCGACGCTAAGATAGCTCCGAAGAAGATCACACCTAAGCTTTCCTTATCCACCAAGACATATGTATATAACGGCAAGGTAAAGAATCCTACGCTCACCGTTAAGGACGGAACCACCAAACTGGTGAAGGGCACCGACTACAAGGTGACCGTACCTAAGGGACGCAAGAACCCCGGCAAGTATACGTATAAAGTCACTCTAATGGGTAAGTATATTGGAAGCGGATCCATCTCCTTCAAGATCAATCCTAAGGGAACGACTCTGAAATCCGTGACTGCAGGATCCAAGGCACTCACAGTTAAGTGGAACAAACAGTCCACACAGACCACAGGCTATCAGATCCAGCTTGCCACAAACAGCAGTTTCACCAAAGGCAAGAAGCTTATCACGGTTTCAAAGAATACCACAGTTTCCAAGAAGGTCACCGGACTTAAGGCCAAGAAGACCTACTACGTACGTATCAGAACTTACAAGACCGTAAGCGGAACCAAGTACTACTCCAAGTGGAGCAAAGCTATATCTGCAAAGACAAAAGCATAAGCAAAAAACATTAAAGGGGCGCCGGAAGGCGTCCCTTTTAGTGTGATTATTTTTTGTTTTATCTCTGGAATATCTTAAGCATCTTCCACTTCCATTCTCCCTGGGGGCCGGTGTAGGGATGCTCCCTGAGAGGCAGATTGAAACGGGTGGAACCTTCAAGCACCGTCTGGGGATGGGTGAATTCCTTGAAGCCCCACTCGCCGTGGTAGGCGCCCATTCCGGAGTGTCCGGTGCCATTGAAGGGCACTCCTTTTACCATCAGATGCAGGCATACTTCGTTGATACAGCCACCGCCGTACTGCTGGGTGGTCATGATCTGGCGAGCGCGTTTTTTGTCCGTGGTGAAGACGTAGAGGGCCAGACCATGCTCACGGGAGGCGATAACGTCCAGAAGCTCATCTTCCTCAGAACTCTTGTAGGGCACTATAGGAAGCAGGGGACAGAAGAGCTCGTGCTTTACGATTTCCTCGTCTGTTGTGACAGGCCCGATAACCGTAGGTTCGAAGCGCAGAGTGTCAGGATCGCCATGACCTCCGAAGAGTATGCGATCTGAATATTCCTCTGCCAATCCGGCGCACTTATTATATGCGCCTCTGTTTATAAGGTGAGGGTACTCAGGGTTATTCAGGGGTTCTTCACCGATCTGGCGTATGATCTCATCCTTAAGGCATTCCACAAAGAGCTCGTAGACGCTTTCTTCTACAGCTACCTGATTGATATTTATGCATATCTGACCTGAGTTCATTATCTTGAAGAAGGCGATCTTTCTGGCAGCATCCCAGATATCCGCATCCTCGCGGACTATAGCCCAGTTTCCGGTCTCACCGCCCAGTTCCAGAGCTACGGGAGTCAGGTTGTGAGAGGCCATCTCCATGACGTGGGAGCCCACACGAGGGGAGCCTGTGTAGAAGATCTTATCGAAGCGCTCTTCAAGAAGCAGATCCGCCACATCGTGACCGCCGTCCACAACTGCGATGTACTTCTCGGGGAAGGTCTCGGAGATCATCTTCGAAAGGACACTGGTGGTGGCAGGGGATTTGGAGCTTGCCTTGATAATGGCTGTGTTTCCGCCTGAAAGGGCAGCTGCCAGAGGCCCCAGTGAAAGGAGCACCGGGAAGTTGAAAGGGCTTATGATCAAAGTGGTGCCATAGGGCATCTTATATACTCTTGTGAAGATGCTGGGGAAGCAGGCCGGACCGCTTAAGTGAAGTTCGGGTTTGGCCCAGCGCTTGAGGCCTGCGATGGTCTCATTGATCTCCATGATGAGGGAGCCGATATCCGCAAGATAGGCTTCCGCGTCGGACCTGCCCAGATCCTCCTTAAGAGCGTTGACGAGCTCATCTTCATAAAGACGCACAGCAGTCTTAAGACGCTTCAGCTGGTAGATCCTCCAATCAACATCGAGAGTTTCATTGGTGCGGAAATATTTTTGCTGATTTAAAACCAGTTCATGTATCTGTTCTTTGGTCCACATGATATCCTCCTTTTTTGTGCAAAAAACTTGATCACGTGAAATAATATATAGACTAACGTGGTAAATTATGATATAATAATTGTACTACAGTATAAAATTGAATTCAAGATGCAATTATCAGAATTCGAAAGGAGTACTTATGTCATTTGAAACTGAAAAGATCGAGGAAACTCAGATTCCCGATCAGCATCTTTCCAAAAAAGAGAATACGGCACAGGTCATCAAATTCACCCTGTTTTCAATATCCGCCGGAATCATCGAGACACTTAGCTTCACACTGCTTAACGAGGTATTCCATCTTCCGTATATGCCTTGTTATCTGACTGCCTTGATATTGTCGGTGATCTGGAACTTTACCCTTAACAGGGAGTTCACCTTTAAATCAGCCAACAACGTGCCTTTAGCAATGCTGAAGGTAGCCTGCTTCTATCTGGTATTCACACCACTTTCCACCTGGTGGGGAACAGCCCTTACCAATGCAGGTTGGAACGAATATATAGTACTCTTCGGCACCATGGCCGTGAACCTTACTACGGAGTTCCTCTATGACCGTTTCTTCGTCTTCAGAGGAACCATGAACACCAATAAGCGTGCCCAGAAGGAGAGGGAGCACGCTTCAGAGGAGGTGGAAGGAGATGAATAAACCTACTAAGCGTGAAAGGTCAAGGATCAAGATCATGCATGCTGCCAAAGGTCTTTTCGACGAATACGGCGTCGATAACGTGACCTTCCAGATGATAGCTGAAAGGGCAGACATGTGCAGGACTACGGTCTTTAACCATTTCAAAAGCATGAACGATCTTCTGGTGGCCCTGACCATGCAGGAGATGGAGGACATAGTAGAATACTGCGAGTCAAGAGGTCTCAAGGGCAGGGAGCTGTTATACGGACTTATTGAGAAGATAGTGGAAGATACGGCCTGCTATCCCGCCTTTGCCAGCACTTTGATCGATAGCGCTCTGATAAACAATGAAGGTGAGAGCCCTCTTAAGACCGTGGAAAACATCATGATCCGCGGACTTGAGGATGAAGGATTCACTGACATAGAACACAAGTTGATCCTTCTTGAAGGCATCTACTTCGGAATGAGCAATCACTATCACCTGAACAGCAAAGAATTCAACGTAGAGGATATGATAAGGGAATCTCGAATCCTTTTGGACAGGATCCTGGTGAAATACTGAGAATATCTATAGGAGGTTGTTGCATCTGTACGATGCGACAGCCTCTTTTATTAATGAGAAAACATTGCAGATTGACAGCATTTCGGTTATAATATAATTTGTCGTATTATGGATAAGTATAGGTAAAAGCAATGAAGAAAAAGATGCAAAGAATTCTCATAGCCGCAGCAGGCAGCGGTTCCGGCAAGACCACCATCACTTGTGCCTTGCTGGAAGCCTTAAAGGAGAGGGGCAGAAAGCCCACCTCATGCAAGTGCGGACCGGACTACATAGATACCATGTTCCATGCAAGCGTGCTGGGAACACCCAGCACAAATCTGGATCTGTATTTCTTTGATGAAGACAGAGCCAGATATCTTCTCTCGGAGAATGGATCAAAGGGCGACATAACCGTCATAGAAGGCGTTATGGGCTACTACGATGGCCTGGGGATAGATTCCACAGAAGCCAGCAGTTACCACGTGGCAAAGGCTACGGGAACTTCTGTGGTGCTAATTATAAATGCCCGTGGAACAGCGCTCTCAGTCCTGGCTACCATCAAGGGTTTCAGGGACTTCAGAGAAGACAGCAATATCAAGGGAGTTATCCTCAACAACTGCACTGAGTCCACCTATAAGGTGCTTAAGGGAGTTATAGAAGAGGAGTTTAAAGGCGAGATCAAACCTCTCGGATTCATGCCGAGAATGAAGGACTGCGAACTTGAGAGCAGGCATCTGGGACTTGTGACAGCCCAGGAGATCGAGGATCTTAACGAGAAACTGAGAAGGCTTAAGGAGCAGGCTTTGGTAAGCCTGGACATGGATGCCATCGAAGAGCTTGCAGGATCCGCGCCGGAATTGGAATTCCAAGTGCCTGAGTTCCATTATCCGCCGAAACTCAATGAAGAACCGGTGGTCATAGGAGTTGCCAGGGATAAAGCTTTCTGCTTCTATTATGAGGACAGTCTGGCGCTGCTTGAACGTTTAGGTGCGGTCATCAAAGAATTCAGCCCGCTGGAAGACGAGAGTCTGCCTGAAGACCTGGATGGCCTCTATCTGGGAGGCGGTTATCCTGAACTTTATGCGGAGCGTTTGAGTGAAAACGAGAGCATGCGTGAGTCCATCAGGGACGCCATTGAGAGCGGTATGCCTGTGATCGCCGAGTGCGGAGGCTTCATGTACCTCACACAGTCCATAGCTGGGCATCCCATGGCGGGATTACTTCCCGGGGAATGCACTGATCAGAGCAAGCTCATGCGATTCGGCTATGTGAAAATCAAAGCCAATAAGGACAATATGCTCATGCCTGAAGGCTACGAGATACCGGCCCACGAGTTCCATCATTGGGACTGCACGGATAACGGATCGGACTTCACGGCACTTAAGAGAAATGGCCGAACCTGGCAGGCGGGATTCACAAATGATCATATGTATGCCGGATTCCCACACTTTAACTTCTGGGCAGATCCTAAGATAGCCCTCAATTTCGTTACCAAATGTCTTGAATATAAGGAGATAAAATGATAGAAAACATCAAACCTATGGATATAGAAAAGAGAAGCTTTGAGATAATCACTGAGATCCTGGGAGACAGAAAGTTCCCTGAGGAGCAGGAATCCATCATCAAGCGAGTGATCCATACATCAGCAGATTTCGATTACGCTGATAACCTTAAGTTCAGCGAAGGAGCGGTGGAAAAGGCTCTGGAAGCTTTAAGGGCAGGCTGCGATATCGTGACCGATACCAACATGGCTAAAGCCGGAATCAATAAGAATATCCTGGCTTCATTAGGCGGAGAAGTTCACTGCTTCATGGCAGACCCTGATGTAGCCGCTGAAGCCAAGGAAAGAGGCGTCACCCGCGCCATAGTTTCCATGGAAAAGGCTGCCAAACTGGACAAACCAGTTATATTCGCCATAGGAAACGCTCCTACAGCTCTGATCCGCATCCACGAGATGATCGGAACCGGAGAATTAAAGCCTGCATTGGTGGTGGGAGTGCCCGTAGGATTCGTAAATGTAGTTGAATCCAAGGAACTCATTATGGTTGACGATATACCTTATATCGTAGCTCAAGGAAGAAAGGGTGGATCCAACGTGGCAGCGGCCATAATCAACGCTCTTTTGTACAAAATCAAGAGATAAATACCTTAAAAATGAAAGAATTCGTAACAGTGGACGGCAAAGAACTCCGGCTGGGCTATACTACGGGAAGCTGCGCGGCGGCGGCCTCGAAGGCTGCGGCCACCATGATCCTTACGGGCCGCCGCCTTGAGGGGATCAAACTGCTTACGCCCAAAGGCATAGAGCTGGAACTCAATGTCGAAGACATCACAATAGAATACGACGACTCTACGGGAGAGCCCGTTCTGGTCCGCTGCGCCATCAGAAAGGACAGCGGAGACGACCCGGACGTGACCAACGGCGCCCTGGTGTATTCCGAGGTAACCCTTACTGACTTAAAAGGAGAAGTTGACATCGACGGAGGTTACGGCGTAGGCCGTGTCACCAAGCCGGGGCTGGACCAGCCCGTGGGTAACGCAGCCATCAATTCCGTTCCCAGAAAGATGATCACTGAGAATCTTCAGGAAGTTGCCAGAGAGCTCAGTTTTAACGGTGGCTTCAAAGTCTTGATTAGTATTCCCTTAGGGGTGGAACTGGCCCGCAAGACCTTCAATCCAAGGCTTGGAATAGAGGGAGGCATCTCCGTAATAGGTACCACGGGCATAGTGGAGCCCATGAGCGAGAGAGCCCTCATAGATACCATCAAGGTGGAACTCACTCAGAAGAAGGAACTGGGGTATGAATATGTTTTGCTCACCCCGGGAAATTACGGTTCGGACTTCATCCGTGATGGCATAGGCATAGACCCTGAGATGGCGGTACAGACCTCTAATTTCATCGGAGACAGCATCGACATGTGCGTCCAGCTGGGCTTCAAGGGAGCGCTTCTCATAGGTCATATCGGTAAGCTTGTGAAGATCGCAGGAAACATGCTTAACACCCACTCCAAATACGGTGACTGCCGCATGGAGATCTTGGGTTCCGCAGCTGCGGTTTACGGAGTGAAACCGGAGACTGCCAGATACATCCTTGGCTGCGCAGCCTGCGATGAGGCTGTCAGGGTCATGAGAGAAGAGGGAATCGACGAAGAAGCCCTTCAACTGGTATCCGACAGGATAGAGCACAACCTGGACAATAGAGCCTTTAAGGCCTGCGCCATAGGACAGAGCTTTGAAGTAGGTGCCATAATGTTTTCAAAGGAGTACGGCAAGCTGGGCGAGACAGCCAAGGCTCAGGAACTTTTGGGGAAGATTGTTGGGTGATTTGCCGGAGGTAGAATATAAACAAGCAGAAATTGTAGGCTAAAGCATGCGTTTTTCAAGATCTTAGCCTACCTGCAAATATTTATAAAATTGGAGGAAATATCATGATACATTTCGTTGGTGCCGGATCCGGCGCGACAGACCTTATCACAGTCAGAGGAGCCAATCTGCTTCAGCAAGCAGATGTGGTCATCTATGCGGGTTCACTGGTCAATCCTGAACTCCTTAAATACACCAAAGAAGACTGCAAGATCTACAATTCAGCTGAGATGACCCTTGAGGAAGTCATCGACGCCATCAAGGAAGCCGAAAGCCTTGGCCTTACCACCGTAAGGCTTCACACCGGCGATTCCAGCATCTACGGAGCTGTAAGAGAGCAGTTCGATGAGCTGGACGAACTGGGCTTCGAGTATGACGTTACTCCCGGAGTGTCCGCATTCTGCGGCGCGGCCAGCTCCTTAAAGGCCGAGTATACGCTCCCCGGAGTCAGCCAGACCGTGATCATCACCAGAGCCGAAGGCAGGACTCCGGTGCCCGAGAAGGAGAGCATCAAGTCGCTGGCCGCCCATAAGGCTACCATGGTGCTGTTCTTAAGCACATCCCTTACGGAGAAGCTCCAGTCAGACCTGCTGGAAGGCGGATATCCCGAGGATACCCCGGCTGCCATCGTCTACAAGGCCACCTGGCCCGAGGAGAGGATCTTCAGATGCCAGCTTAAGAACCTTCACAGGACTGTGACCGACAACGGCCTCACCAAGACCTCCCTCATAATCGTAGGAGGCTGTATGGGAGATGAGTATATGAGATCTCTTCTTTATCATCCTCATTTCACAACGGAATTCAGACAGGGAACACCTGAGAACGAATAGAAATCTTTAGGCGGCGGACGCAGCGGGCCAGGGCGAGAATCAAGATGGCAGCGACCGGTCACCGCAGAACTAGCGCGGAGATCCGGACATCACGAGCCGGCCGCCGCGCAGGGAGAACATACATGAGAGCGAGCGTTTTTTGCTACAGCCTGAGGGGCAAGGATACGGCCCGGAAGGTGGTAGACGTACTTAAAAGTGAATACGATTGCGAGATCGAATGCTTTTCACCTTCAAGGATCGCCGACGAAGGTGGCGGCTACGGAAGGGACTGTGAGGAATTCGAGCCCGGTCATGAGGGCGAGTTCTTTGAGACTCAGTTCCTCGGCATTCCAAGGCCCAGCGGGGACTTTTACGGGGAGCATTTCAGAGCCAAGGATCTCAT
>JAEEGL012234049.1_pt1 | contig 12274 bp, 13 predicted proteins | sample 9134231 | NCBI WGS metagenome assembly JAEEGL01 (sample SAMN16246548, study PRJNA631951) | gut metagenome | biome: gut microbiome; feature: rumen; material: fiber-attached | host: Bos | place: Iran: Karaj | collected 2018-10 | reverse complement strand
TGAAGTATTTATTCTATGATATAGAAAGTTGCTCAGGGAACTACACAGATGGTTCTTTATGCTCATTTGGGTATTGTTTAACAGATGAGAATTTTAATGTTTTAAAGAAGGAAGACATTCTAGTTAATCCTGCACCTAAAACATTTGCTCTTTTATACGGAAAGAAACCAAGAATTCATCTTGCATATGAAGAAAGTGAATTTAGAAAAGCAGGCAAATTTCCAGAGCATTATGAGAAAATTAAATCTCTCTTTGATGATGCAGATTTAGTTATAGGTTATGCAGTAGATAATGATGTAAAATATGTCAATGGAAACTGTGATTTTTATTCTTTAAATAGAATAAAGTTTAGTTTTATAGATGTTGCCATGATGTACAAAATTATCTCTGGAAATAAGAACCTAAAAAAGCTTGAAGAGGTTGCTGCAAATTATGAAATAGAGTATACGGCACATAGATCAGATGAAGATTCCTATGCAACAATGTTAATTCTCAAAAAGATGTTGGAAGAAGAAAGTCTAACTCTTCAAGGGTTACTAGATAAGTATGAAATTATTCCAGGAATTAACAAAGAGGATAGGACTAGAATTACATACCAAAAATCTCTTTTGGATGGAAGATTAGAAACTCCAAGATCTCATAAGCAAATGGATATTCTTTATGACACAATGGATGAGTCTTTAAAAGACTGCAAGGAGCCAATTAAGAATATACTCACAAACAAGAATGTAATCTTTAATGACAAGTTAAGATATGGAGATCCTAACCTTGTTAGAAACTTGCAAAAAGCAATGATTAAATTCAATTGCAGGTTAGTGGAATTGCCAATTCTTGCAAAGTATTTTATTACATATCCAGGATGTAAAAATGAGAGATATTATACAAGTGTACGTAACAAGAACGGAGAAAAGATTAAGCCAATTAAGGAAGAAGATTTCATTGCTCTTTTGGGTGAGATAGAACAAGACGAATACAACAATGATAGCGAGATAATTGTAAACTCATTAGAGAAAAATGATGAGCATTCTCGTGGATATACAAGAAGTTATGTATCTAAAGATACATCTACATCACCATTTGCAGTTCTTTTAGGAAATACTAAGAAAGGGAAGAAATAGAATCTATTTTTGCTAGATTTGCATTTTTATATCTAGAATCTTTCGTTACATCTTTTCCAAACCAACTAGGTGGTACAAAGGAGGACAAATCATAGTCCTCTTTAAATTCTACTTCCACAGTATAGAGTCCATCTAATTGGTCATGGTATACATCTAATTCTGCAACTAAATCATCATATCCAAGTGGAATAAAATATCTGGTTTTTTGTATGGAATTGCCTGTTTTATGAACCAAGTAAAAAGCATATTCTTCTTTAGAAATTTCTTCCTCAGATTCCTCTCTTGCTATTAGTCCTTCTCCTTTTACACAATAAAAGTATTTATTGCCCATTTTCCTAACTCTATATGTTTTAGATGCATCTGTGCCAGGCATATTTAAGTATGCTTGTTCTATTTCCTTCGTTGGATAAGACTTATAGTCTTTTGGAAGTTTTTCTGCACTTGTTAAGTACTTGAATTCTATTTCTTTTCCCATACAAACTCCTTTGCTTGGATTATACATCTTTTATTTACATAAGTGAATAAATTTGTTGTACAAAAAGGGGTATTTGCTATATAATATTTGCAAATAAAATTTTTTAGAAGGTGAAAAGTAATTATGGCAAGAAGAATTGTTCCTATTACATTATTAACAGGTTATCTCGGAGCAGGTAAGACAACATTATTAAATCATGTTCTTGGAAATCAACAAGGATATAAAGTTGCAGTTATCGTAAACGATATCGGTGAAGTTAATATTGATGCAAGTTTAATTCAACAAGGTGGAGTAGTCTCTCAAAAAGATGATAACCTCGTTCCACTTCAAAATGGATGTATTTGTTGCACACTTAAAGAAGACTTAATGGATCAAATAGGCAAGCTTGCACAAAGTGGTAAATATGACTACATTCTCATTGAAGCAAGTGGTATCTGTGAACCAGTACCAATTGTTAATACAATTGAATACCTCGGAGAAGGTTTAAAGAATAGTGGTTTTGATTTCGGTGTAAGATTAGACAATATCGTTTCTGTAGTAGATGCTGCAAGACTTGTAGAAGAGTTCGGTAGAGGCAAGGATTTAATGAAGGAAGATATTGAAGATGATGATATTGAAAACCTCATTATTCAACAAGTTGAATTCTGTACAAAGATTATTATCAACAAGACAGACTTAGTATCCGAAGAAGACCTTAAGGAAGTCACAGCTGTATTAAAGGCATTACAACCAGATGCAGAATATATCAATGCAGTTCAAGGTAAAGTAGATTTAGCAAAAATTTTAGATACACAATCCTTTGATTTTGAAAAGGCATCCAGTTCAGCTGCATGGATTAAAGGTTTAGAAGAAATTGAAGAAGAGGAAGATGAACCAGAAGGTGAAGTCCTTGAATATAATATTCAAACATTCGTATACAAGAGAAGACAACCATTCAATACAAACAAATTCTTAGACTGGGCAAATGAGAAATATCCAAGAAGCATTATCCGTTGCAAGGGTGTTGTTTGGATTACAAGAGATACAAAGAATATGTATATGTTTGAGCAAGCAGGTCTCCAAAAGACTCTTGCAAACGTAGGTGAGTGGGTTGTTTCTATGCCAAAGAAAGACCAAGAAAATATCTTAAAATACAATCCAGACGTTGCTGCAGAATGGGATCCAGTTGTCGGAGATAAAATCATCAAACTCGTATTCATTGGAAAGGATATGGATAGAAAACAAATTGAGGCAGATTTGGATGCTTGCTTAAAATAAGCAAAAGGACTAATTATGAATTGCGAACTAGAAGTTAAGAACAGAGTAAATTGGCTCAAAGAAATACTAGCTAATAGTGGCTGTAAAGGTTTTATATATGGCAATAGTGGTGGTAAGGATTGTACACTTGTTGGAGCACTTTGTAAGCTCGCAACAGATAATGTACTCGGTGTTATTATGCCATGTGAATCCAGTAGAAACTACGGACAAGATAAAGAGGACGCATTAAATGCTTCTAAAACCTTTGGAATTGAGCAAATTGAAGTAGACTTAACAGAGGCTAAAAAGACAATGGTTAAAACACTTGCTCCTTCTTTAGAAGGAAAGAGTGGAGATTGGGCATATAACCAAGCACTTATAAACATCAACCCAAGACTTAGAATGACAACTCTATATGCACTAGCACAAACTAGAGGATATCTTGTTGCTGGAACAGGTAATGCAGATGAATTTGAAGTTGGTTATTTCACAAAGTGGGGAGATGGTGCATATGATGTAAACCCAATAGCAGATTTAACCGTTTCTGAAATTTATGAATTACTCAGATATTTAGGTGCTCCAGAAATCATCATCACAAAAGCACCAAGTGCAGGTTTATTTGAAGGACAAACAGATGAGCAAGAACTCGGTGTTACATATGCAGATATAGACAAGTATGTTAAGGGTGAAAAGTTGAATGAAGACACATTCAACAAGATAGATAAGATGAGTAAGAAGGCAAATCATAAGAAAGGATTGCCATTTAGATATCAAAGATAATCTAATCGGTTAGATATTGAATTTTCTTAAAAGCAGTGTGTTAGAATGCTGCTTTTATTTTTTATAAATAAAATCTTTGTTAAAAATATTTTGTGTTTTTCTGTCTTTTTTGATTTTTTGTATTGCTTTCATAACATATAAAATGTTAAAATAATTTTGCATTAAAAAAATACACTAATTTAGTGTGGAGGAAATATGGGAAAAATCAATTTAACAACAGTTCAATTTAAAGGAACTCCAGAACAAGAAAAGAAACTCCGTGAAATGTTGAATTCACTCAAGGGACAACCTGGCGCAACAATGCCAGCTCTTCAACAAGCACAAGAAATCTATGGATATCTTCCAATTGAAGTCCAAAAGATCGTTGCTGAAGAACTCAATGTACCACTTGAAGAAATCTTTGGCGTATCAACATTCTATTCATGGTTCTCTCTTAATCCTGTTGGAGAAAATCCAGTTTCAGTTTGCTTAGGAACAGCTTGTTATGTTAAAGGCAGTGGAGACGTTTTTGAAAAATGTAAAGAAGTTCTTGGCTTACCAGAAGGTGGCACAACATCAGATGGCAAGTTCTCACTTTCTGCAACACGTTGTATTGGTTGCTGTGGATTAGCACCAGTTATGGTTGTTGGTGGAGATACATATGGAAAGATGACTCCAAAAGAAGTTCCTGGAATTATCGCAAAATATAAGGCATAAGATTATGAATATTGGTGAAATTACACAAACTATAGAGGGTAAAGTTCTCTGTTGTGAGGATAGACTTGATACAGAAGTTGTAACATGTTGCGCATCTGATATGATGAGTGATGTGCTTGCATTCTATTCTGCATCCAACGGTGTTCTTATTACAGGACTTGTTAACCCTCAAATTGTACGTACAGCAATAATGGTTGATGCAGTATGCATCATAATAGCAAGAGATAAGAAAGTAGATGACACAATAGTAAACCTTGCAAAAGATAATGGCATCGTTGTTATTTTGTCACCATACACAATGTTTGAAACCTCAGGTCGTTTATACGAAGCAGGTTTAAGAAAGAGCAAGGGATAATGTCTGAAAGCATACACTTAGTTTTTAATGTAGACGGAAAAAACTTCGCATCTGCAGGCACAGCCTCAGAGGAAGTAAAATCCAAATTAAAAATGATAGGTATTAGTTCAGCAGATATAAGACGAGTTGCCATAGCTATGTATGAAGGCGAAATCAATATGGTTATTCATGCAGGCGGAGGAGAGGCAATCGTTGACATCTTTCTAGACAGGATAGAAATATTACTTGCAGACCATGGTAAGGGGATAGAAGATATAGAGCAAGCTATGCAGCCTGGTTGGTCTACGGCTCCAGATGATATCAGGGCATTAGGATTCGGTGCTGGAATGGGTTTGCCAAATATGAAAAAATACACAGATGAATTTAGGATAGATAGTACTGTTGGTGTAGGAACCAATGTATACATGACAATTAAATTCAACTGAGAAAGAGAATAATGGGGAAAGAAGATAAGGTAAAGCTCGTATTAAACGAGAAGGCATTACATACGGTTATGTTAGATCCAGACAAATGTATGGGTTGTATTACTTGTATGAGAAGATGCCCAACAGAAGCTATCCGTGTTAGAAACGGAAAAGCTAGTGTTGCTTATGAAAAATGTATTGGTTGTGGGGAATGTGTTAGACTTTGTCCACATCATGCAAAAATTCCTTCCCATGATTCTTGGGACACATTAAATGATTTCAAATACAAGATTGTATTACCACCACCATCCCTTTATGGACAATTCACCAATTTAACGGACATCAATATAGTCTTAAACGGACTATTAGCACTTGGCTTTGACGAGGTGTATGAAGTTGGAAAGGGAGCAGATTATGTTTCCGAGGCAACAAACATTATTATGAATAGGGGAACAATTCCAAAACCTATTCTTTCAACAGCTTGTCCAGCCATTTCGGAACTCATTATGATGAGTTACCACAACTTAAAAGACCATTTATTAAATTTACTCGCACCAGTAGACGTTGCAGCAAAGATTGCAAAGCAAAATGCCATCAAGAGAGGAATTCCAGAGGAAGATATTGGAGTATATTTCATTTCTCCATGTCCTGCAAAAGTATTTGCTCTTAAGATGGGTGTTGGTGTTGAGAAACCTTATGTAGATAGAGTCCTTTCCACATCAGATGCATATATGCATTTACTCCCAGTTATGAAAGACTTAACAGATATTAAACCAATTTGTTCACTTTCATCTCACGGACTTGGCTGGGGTATTTCAAGAGGAGAGGCTAATGCTACATATAAAGAAAGTACAATCGCTGCAGATGGAATAGATAATTGTAAGCAAATCTTGGATATGCTTGAAGACGGTGGATTACAAGATATAGATTTCATTGAATTAAACGCTTGTACAGGTGGGTGTGTAGGTGGAGTAATGAATGTAGAAAATCCATTTGTTACACGTGGTCGCCTTAACACTCTCATAAAGAAATTACCACGTAACATAAACAACATTGCAGACTTGAATAAGACCACAGATTATTTCTGCTGGGAACAAGACCTAACTTTAAAAGATGTATTCAAGTTAGATGATAACAGAATAGTTGCAATGCAAAAGATGATGGAAATTGAATCTATAATGGAAGAACTACCAAAGGTAGACTGTGGATTATGTGGTGCTCCAAGTTGTAGAGCATTTGCAGAAGACTTAATTAACGGAGTACTTCCAAGAGATACAAAGTGTCCACGTAAAGAAGCAATGGAGAAAAATAGCAAATGACGGTAGACGATGTTATAAAGGCATTGGATGCCGAAGAAATATATATAGCAGATGATGGGAGAGAGATAACTTCCGGTTATGCTGGAGATTTCCTTTCTCACGTTATGGGAAGAGCACCTGCAGATTGTGCTTGGTTCACAATAATGAACAATGTTAATGTTTGTGCTGTGGCTACACTTGCAGATATAGCATTAATAGTATTATGTGAAGGAGTACAACCAGACGATAACTTGCTTGCTAAAGTTAAGATTCAAGGATTTAACGTTATTAGCACTAAGCTTGATATCTACAATGCAGTTGTGGCATTTGATAGGGCACTTAGATAATGGGACTCTATCACTATGATCTACATATCCACTCAGCTTTATCACCATGTGCTGAAAAGGATATGACACCAGTAACAATCGTTGGTCTTGCTAAAGCAAATGGACTAGATTTTGTTGCTGTATCGGATCATAACAGTATAAAAAATGTAGAAGTAGCCATAAGAGCCGGTGAATTCTATGGAATAAATGTTGTTCCTGCAATGGAACTACAGACAAGCGAAGATATTCATATATTATGCTTGTTCAAAAAATACGAAGACTTGAAGGCTTTCTATGACAGCATAGAGTTTTCTCAAAGAAAGAACAGACCAGAAATCTTTGGGGAACAACAAATCATAGACGAGGATGACAACATCATAGGATATGAGGAGACAATGCTTCTAGATAGTGCGAATATATCAAGTGTACAAGTTCCTTCACTTGTTAAAAAGTTTGGAGGAGTTGCAATACCTGCTCACATAGACAGAGAAGCAAACAGTATGCTAATGATCTTGGGAGCCATACACGAGGGTTTCACCACGGTTGAGTTTAGTACTAAAGCAACTGAGGAAGAAATGGAGGAGTATAAAAGCAAATACAGAATAATTGTGGATAGTGATTCACACGTCTTATCTACAATATCATTCAGGAATGCAATAGAGCTTGAAGAGTGCAGTGTAGATTGTCTTATAGACACACTCTCAAAGGAGAAAGGAGAATGAGAGAACTTGCACTAAACATTCTAGACATTACTGAGAACTCTGTAAAAGCAGGAGCAACACTAGTAGAAATAGACATTATTGCCTTAGGCAATGTGTTAACAATAAAGATTAAAGACAATGGCTGTGGGATGGATAATGAATTCCTAAACAAGGTAACAGATCCTTTCACAACAACAAGAACTACAAGAAAGGTTGGAATGGGCGTACCACTCTTTAAAATGGCCGCTGAGATGGCTGGAGGCACGTTCTCAATAAATTCCACAAAGGGAGTAGGAACTGAGGTTGTAGCCACGTTTGAAATCAACAATATAGACCGAGAGCCATTAGGAAACATAGCAGACACAATGGTAACACTCTTAAGTGATGAGTTTGCAACAGAATATGTCCTAACGGTGAGTGTAGAAGGAAATCAATTTAATCTAGACACTCGTGAGCTTAAGGAACAACTAAATGGGATATCCATTTGTGAACCACAAGTACTAGCGTTTGTCAGAGAAATGATTAATGAAAATATAAAGGAAATTGGAGGAGCAAATTTATGAAGAGTATCGCTGATATCATGAAAATCAGAGATCAGATGCAGTCTGAAATCATCATGCGTGACAACACAGATGACAATCAAGAGACTCGTATCGTAGTCGGAATGGCAACTTGTGGTATTTCTGCAGGTGCAAGACCAGTCTACAACACACTTATTGATGAAGTTGCAAAACGTAATCTTAAAGGTGTTAAGGTAACAAGAAGTGGATGTTTAGGCATGTGCAAACTTGAACCAATCGTAGAAGTATTTGTACCAGGTCAAGAAAAAACAACATATGTCCATGTAGACGCAGAGAAAGCAAAAAAGATCGTACAAGATCACATCGTTAATGGAAGTGTTTGTAAAGAGTACTTAATTACAAACGAATAGGAGCAGGAGGGAAAATTATGTATAGAAATACAGTTTTAATCTGTGGTGGTACTGGTTGTACTTCTAATAATTCACCAGCAGTTGCTGCAGAATTTGAAAAGCTCATTAAAGAACGTGGACTAGAAAACGATGTAGCCATAATTAAAACCGGTTGCTTCGGCCTCTGTGCTAACGGACCAGTTTGCGTTGTTTATCCAGAAGGAGCATTTTATTCATTCGTAAAAGTAGAAGATGTAAAAGACATAGTTGAAGAACACCTCATTAAAGGTCGTTTAGTACAACGTCTCCTTTACAAAGAGAAGAGTGAAGCAACAGCTGAAACAGTTCGTGCTTTATCTGACACAAACTTCTACAAGCAACAAACCCGTATTGCACTTCGTCTTTGTGGTGTTATTAACCCAGAAAATATTGACGAATATATCGCATACGATGGTTATCAAGCATTAATCAAAGTATTACAAACAATGACACCACAAGAAGTTATTGATGTTATCAAGAACAGTGGACTTCGTGGAAGAGGTGGTGCTGGATTCCCAACAGGATTAAAGTGGCAATTCTGCCGTAATGCAGTTGGCGATGAAAAGTATATTGCATGTAATGCTGACGAAGGTGACCCAGGTGCATTCATGGATCGTTCAGTTCTTGAAGGCGACCCACACTCTGTTATTGAAGCAATGACAATCGGTGCTTATGCAATTGGCGCACACCAAGGTTACATTTATGTTAGAGCAGAATATCCTATCGCAGTTCAAAGATTACAAATTGCTCTTAAACAAGCAAGAGAATATGGACTTATCGGTAAGAATATCTTAGACAGTGGATTTGACTTTGACTTAGACATCCGTTTAGGTTCAGGTGCATTCGTATGTGGTGAAGAAACAGCTCTTATGACTTCTATTGAAGGTAAGAGAGGTGAACCAAGACCACGTCCACCATTCCCAGCAAACAAAGGTTTGTTCGGAAAGCCAACAGTTTTAAATAACGTTGAAACATATGCAAATATCTGCCAAATCATTCTTAAGGGTGCAGACTGGTTCGCAGCAATGGGAACAGAGAAGTCCAAAGGAACAAAGGTATTCGCACTTGGTGGAAAGATTACAAATACAGGTTTAGTTGAAATTCCAATGGGAACACCATTAAGAAAGATCATTTATGATATCGGTGGTGGATGTCCAAACGGAAAGAAACTTAAAGCAGTTCAAACTGGTGGTCCATCAGGTGGATGTATCCCAGCATCATTAATTGACACTCCAGTTGATTACGAATCACTCGCAGCAATTGGTTCAATCGTTGGTTCAGGTGGTATGATCGTTATGGACGAAGACAACTGTATGGTTGATATCGCTAAGTTCTTCCTTGAATTCACAGTTGATGAAAGTTGTGGTAAGTGTACACCATGTAGAATTGGTACAAAGAGATTACTTGAATACTTAAATAAGATTACAAGTGGTAAAGCAACATTACAAGATTTAGATGACATGGAGAAACTCTGTTACTTCATTAAAGCTAACTCACTTTGTGCTCTTGGACAAACAGCTCCAAACCCAGTATTATCTACACTCAAGTATTTCAGAGATGAGTACATTGCACACATCGTAGACAAGAAGTGTCCATGCCACGTATGTAAAGACTTAGTTCAATACACAATTACAGATGCATGTAAGGGATGTACATTATGTGCTAGAAACTGCCCAGTTAAAGCAATTAGTGGAACAGTTAAAGAGAAGCATACAATTGATCAATCCAAGTGCATTAAGTGCGGACTCTGTATGACAAATTGTAAGTTTAACGCAATCGTTAAAGAATAGTGAGGTGACTTATGGCTAATATGATTAAGGTAAATATTGATGGCATAGATGTAGAAGTTGAAGAAGGTACAAAGGTTATTGATGCTGCTTTCAAAGCTGGTGTCAAGATCCCAACATTATGCTATCTTAAAGGATTAAATGAAATCGGAGCTTGCCGTATCTGTTTATGTGAAGTTGAAGGTGCAAGAGGCTTAGTTGCAGCTTGTGTATACCCAATTTCAGCAGACCCAAGATTCCCAGTAATACATATCAAAACAAACACTCCACAAATCAGAGAATATAGAAAGAAGACAATTGAACTCTTACTCTCAGACCACAAGAAAGAGTGTTTAAGCTGTATTCGTAATGGAAACTGCGAACTCGCAGAATTATCCAACGAATATGATTGTGACTATCATGCATTTGCTGGTGGTGAAACAATTGAATATCCAATTGATGAATCATCTCCTGCAATTGTAAGAGATAACAACAAGTGTGTTCTTTGTAGACGTTGTGTAGCAGCTTGCCGTGAATATCAATCTGTTTCAGTAATTGGTGCAAACGGAAGAGGATTCTATGCACACATTGGTTCTGCATTTGAGAAGAACCTTGGAGATACAGCTTGTGTAAACTGTGGACAATGTATCGTTGCATGTCCAACAGGTGCTCTACATGAAAAGGATCAAGTCAATGATGTTTTAAAAGCACTTGCAGATCCAACAAAGTATGTAGTAGTAGGAACAGCTCCATCTGTAAGAGTAGGACTCGGTGAAGAATTCGGCACAGCAATTGGTGCAAACGTAGAAGGAAAGATGGCTGCAGCATTAAGAAGAATCGGATTCAAGAATGTATTTGATGTAAACTTCACAGCTGACCTTACAATTCTTGAAGAAGGAACAGAGTTTATTGGCAGAGTAAAGAATGGTGGAACATTACCAATGTTAACATCATGTTCTCCTGCATGGATTAAGTTCATGGAACACAACTTCCCAACAGAATTAGATCATCTCTCATCCTGTAAATCACCACAAGGAATGTTTGGTGCAATTTGTAAGACATATTTAGCAGAAAAACTTGGAGTAGATCCAAAAGATATGGTAGTAGTAACAATTATGCCATGTACAGCTAAGAAGTTTGAAGCAGGCAGACCATACATGAATGCAGCTGGTGAGAAGTATCCAGACATTGACTATGCATTAACAACAAGAGAACTTGCAAGAATGATTAAGAAGATGAACATTATCTTTGATAATCTTCCAGAAGAGAAGTTTGACACACCAATGGGAGTTGGCTCTGGTGCAGGTTTAATCTTCGGTGCAACTGGTGGTGTTATGGAAGCAGCATTAAGAACAGTTTATGCAGTTCTTGCTGGAAAGGAAGCACCATCCTTAGATTTCAAGGAAGTTCGTGGAACACAAGGAATCAAGGAAGCAACATATACTGTACCACTCAAAGATGGTGGCTCAATAGATGTTAATGTAGCAGTAGCAAGTGGACTTGCAAATGCAAGAAAGTTAATGGAAGAAGTTAAAGCTGGAACAAGCAAATATCATTTCATTGAAATCATGTCTTGTCCAGGTGGATGTGTTAACGGTGGTGGACAACCAATCAAGACAGCATTCGTTAGAAACAGCAAGGATATTAAAGAAATCCGTGCAAACACAATTTATTCAATGGATGCATCTTATGATTTACGTGTATCACACGCTAACCCAGAAGTCACAGATATATACAAGGAATACTTTGGAGAACCAAATAGCCACAGAGCACATGAAGTACTCCATACCAAGTATGTACCAAGAGACTTATTCTAATTTCCTAATTTAAATAAAAAAGTAGGGGGTTGTTAATTCAGCCCCTTATTTTATTTGTCTTTTTAATAATTGTAAGATTAGGTTTTCTGTTTCTTTTTAAACTTAAACTTTCTTAAATTTGGAGTTCTTTCAAAATGAATTTCATGTCCTTTAGTTCTATCTATAACTACAAGTAGTGCTGGTAGAACAAAGATAACTAGGACTGCGGATATCAAAGAACCACGAGCAATAAGTGTGCATAACTGTTGAACTATGGTGTTTGAGGTTACCATTGCCACGCTCGCGCACGCTGCGCCCATAATCAATGCAGATGTCGTAATTGCCATTGAAGACTGTGTGGTGGCCATATAGGA
>JAEEGL011115063.1_pt1 | contig 12274 bp, 7 predicted proteins | sample 9134231 | NCBI WGS metagenome assembly JAEEGL01 (sample SAMN16246548, study PRJNA631951) | gut metagenome | biome: gut microbiome; feature: rumen; material: fiber-attached | host: Bos | place: Iran: Karaj | collected 2018-10 | reverse complement strand
CTACAGGGAACAGACCGTTCAAAGCCTGTCAAGTGTGTGGCCTCGGAAATGGCCGACTCAGGCATCAACTTCAAACTGTTCATCTGGGTCGAGGCACCCAGACGGTCGTATGTTGTCAGCGACGCACTTAGGTGCATCTACGAGACCCTCAATGCCAACGGCATTAGCATCCCGTTCCCACAGCACGATGTGCATATCGTGAAATAAATGCAAAAAAATTTGGTGGATTTGAGGAAAATGCGTATTTTTGCAGCAGTATTATGAATAAAGAGATAACCATCATCGCTGGGCCCTGCGTCATCGAGTCAGCTGAATTGCTCGACACGGTGGCGGGTAAGTTGGTGGAAATCAACACCAAGTTGGGTACGGAAATCATCTTCAAGGCCTCGTTCGACAAGGCCAACCGAACCTCCATCCGTTCTTTCCGTGGACCGGGTATGGAGCGCGGATTACAGATGCTGAGTGACGTTAAGGCGAAATATGGTCTCAAGTTGCTGACGGACATCCACGAGTCGTGGCAGGCTCAGCCTGTGGGTGAAATATGCGACGTGCTGCAGATCCCAGCCTTCCTCTGCCGACAGACCGACTTGCTCGTAGCTGCTGCCAAGACAGGACGCACACTGAACATCAAGAAGGCTCAGTTCCTCTCTGGACGTGACATGCGTTATCCCGTGGAGAAAGCCCGTGAGGCAGGTGCCAAGGAGGTGTGGCTCACGGAGCGTGGCAATATGATGGGATACAACAACCTCGTCGTTGACTTCCGCAACATCCCCGACATGTTGGAAATCGTGCCAACGGTCATCATGGACTGCACCCATAGCGTGCAACGTCCTGGTGGATCGGATGGAAAGACGGGAGGAGACAGGAAGTTCGTGCCTCAGATGGCTCTGGCCGCCAAGGCTTTCGGAGCCACAGGCTTCTTCTTCGAGGTACACCCCACCCCAGATGAAGGTCTCAGCGACGCAGCCAACATGTTGGAACTCAGCAAACTCGAGAATCTCGTCAGCAAACTGATTAAGGAATGAACGCAAGGGAATTAGCCACACAATGCTTTAAGGACGAGGCAGAAGCTGTGTTAGGGCTGACGGCCAAACTCAACGAAAGCTTTGATCAAGCAGTCGCACTCATGTATGACTGCAAAGGCAAAGTCATCGTCACGGGCGTCGGCAAGAGCGGACATATCGGTGCAAAGATCGCCGCCACCCTCTCCTCGACAGGCACACCCTCGTTCTTCATCAATCCTCTTGATGTGTTTCACGGCGATCTGGGCGTGATGGCACCCGATGACGTGGTGCTCGCCATCTCGAACTCCGGACAGACCGACGAGCTGCTGCGCTTTCTTCCAATGATACTCCACATGCAGATACCCATCATCGGCATGAGCGGCAATCCCGACTCGCTGCTGGCTAAATATTCTACCTGTTTCCTCAACGTAGGTGTAGAGAAAGAAGCCTGTCCGCTGAACCTCTCTCCCACAAGTTCAACGATGGCACAGATGGCGATGGGCGACGCTTTGGCTGTGGCACTTATTGAAAAACGCCATTTCCAGCCACGTGATTTTGCACAATTCCACCCTGGCGGTGAGTTAGGCAAGCGACTGCTCACAACAGCCCAAGACGTGATGCGCTCCGACGACATGCCCGTGCTGCCGCCAGAGATGCACCTTGGCGAGGCTATCATCCTCGTAAGTAAAGGCAAACTTGGGCTGGGCATCGCGATGATCAACGACCAGATTAAAGGACTCATCACCGATGGTGATATCCGCCGTGCGATGGAACGTTGGCAGGCAGAGTTCTTCGATCACACTGTCAGTGACATCATGACCCGCACACCGAAAACGGTCAAGACCGATACGAAGATTACGGAGATACAACGAATCATGAACAAATATAAAGTGCACTCTGTGTTGGTCGTCGATGACGACAATCACTTGTTAGGCGTCGTAGACCACTATTCGTGCATGATATAACGAATGAAAATGGATAGACAGAACATGATAAAGAAACTGCTAATCACATTGATGCTGACATTGCCGCTCATGGCAGTGACGGTTTTCCACTTATTACCAATGAAAGCTGCGCCAGGCGACTTCTTGTTCAAGACACTTGACGCTCGTGAAGGCCTCACCTCCAGTCAGGTGAACTGCATCCTAAAAGACTCCAGGGGATACGTGTGGTTTGGAACACCCGCAGGTCTGTATCGTTTCGACGGCTACACCTTCCGTAACTTCCAGAGCGACTCACAAGACGGATCGTCGCTGAATGACAGTTATATCAACTCCATCCAAGAGATGCTCGATGGCAACCTGCTCGTCGAAACCTCGTCTGGCTACTGTATCTATCACCCACAAACGGAAACCTTCGAGCGTGACATGAAGCAGACCTTTGCACGGATGGGTATCGAGACCATCCCCAGCATTGTCTATATCGACCATCACAAGAACCTCTGGGGCGCTATCCCCAACAAGGGTGTCGTGTGCTACAATCAGCAACAACAACTCCTATATGAGTTCGGCTATACAAATGATGCACAGGGTATTCCCCAGGGAGTGGTCTGCTCGATTAGTGAGTGCAGGGACGGTGCTGTAATCGTCTATGACGACGGCAAGCTCGTGTGCTGTGACGTGATGCACCAACAGCATACCGTTTGGGCGACGGAAGGACTGCCACAATTGAAGAAGCGTCGGACAAAGTCACTACGAGTCTTTGCTGACCAGATTGACAATATTTGGTTATACGGACAGGGAACTCTCTATATGTATAATAAAAGTGCCAACGAATGGGACACATCTATCGGAGCATCGTTAGGTCTGACAGGCTACGGCGTCGACCGTAATGTCAACGGAATGGCTGGAGATCACTCAGGCAACATCTGGGTCGGCAGTGACCAGCTAGGACTGCTCAGGATGAACCTCAACACCCACATCGTGGAGAGTGTGCAGCCCAGGAATATCAACGTAAACCCACAGAACGTCGATAAGGTGAGTATCCAGAGCGTCTACGTGGACGACACAGACCTCTTGTGGGTGGGTACGGAGAAGTCGGGCGTAGCCTACTGCGGACAATACATCTACCGTTTTGGCGCCCGTCACCTCGGCGATATCACAGCTATTACACAGGATGCCAACGGAAACATCTGGTATGGTACCAGCGACAAGGGGGTCATCGGCTACGAGGGTAATCTGGCCAGCATGAAGGTGTCTTGTATGGCCACAACTTCTGATGGTAGCCTCTGGATCGGATCGAAACGTAATGGTTTGACTCGTATAAAAAATGGTATGTCGAAGATCTACTCACTGGCGACGGACAGTACCGCCACCCTCATCGACGACCATATCAACGCCCTCTGTACAGATAAGATTGGAAACCTGTGGATTGCTACCAATGGCGGTATGCAGGTGTATAACCCAAAGATGAACACGTTCTCGTCGTACACCCGTGAGAACGGAAAGTTGAGCACGAACAACATCACCAGTCTATTCTATAACAAGAACGGCAAGACGAATGACCTCTACGTGGGAACGGCTGAGGGTCTGCTCATTCTGAATCTCTCGACGACAGACAGAACAATGCTCACTGGTAACAAATCACATTTAAAGTCGTTTACCAACAACTTTATCACCCAGGTGTTGCAAGACTCACGTGGACTGATTTGGATCGGCACCCGTGAGGGACTGAACATCCTGAACCTTGAGAACGACTCGCTGAACTACTTGACCGAGAAGCAGGGCCTCTGTAACAACAACGTCTGTGGTATCGCAGAGGACAAGAACCATAATATCTGGGTCACCACGAGCAGCGGCGTCAGCCGTATCGTTGTACAGCGTAACCACGAGGACGGAACAAACAACTACGGCCTATATAACTACACTACAATTGACGGCCTGCAGAGCAACGAATTCAACCCTGGCGCCATTATCACCCAGCAGGACGGCAATGTACTCCTTGGTGGCCTCTATGGTGTGAACTGGGTGGTTGAGAAAGCCACCGACGACAAAGACGATCTGCCTCGTGTGATGCTCACACAGCTTTATATCGGTGAGGAAGAAATTCTCACTGGACATGTCTATCACGATCGTATCGTACTGCCTCAGGCTTTGAACGAGACAAATAAACTCGAGTTAGGACATAGCCAGAGTACATTCACCATCAAGTTTGCAGCAGGAAACTACAACCAGAGTGAGCGTCTGCAATTCATGTATTGGATGGAAGGTATGGACGAAGACTGGCGCAATGGAAATGCCTTGACTCACGGTGTCACTTTCCACGATTTACCCAGCGGCAAATACACACTTCACGTGAAGGCCGTCAGCGCTGAGGGTGCTGTCAGCAATCAGGAACGTGTCATCGTAATCAGCGTCGCCCGCCACTGGCTCTTGTCATGGTGGATGATAACGGCTTATGTGATTCTGCTCCTCATCATCATTTACTTCTGGCGTGTTGGACTGAAACAGCTCAAAGTCATCAAGGCTCGTAAAAAGGCCATCATCCAAGAGCTCGCCCTCCAACGTGAGGAGATTAAGGCTGCCAGTGAGGATCTGCGTCAGCCTATGGCACGCATGACCTCGATTATCGGAAACTTGTCGGAGAAAGAGAAGACTCTTGAAGAGCGTGAACAACTCAATGCTCTCCACTCGCAGATGCTGCAGATTATCACCCGTGTAAGTGATATGCAGACTCATTTGGAGAATCCAGAGGAACGCGCGAAGAATGCCGTCCACGATCGCCTAGAACTCAACGGACGAGGCGAGATTGAGCTGCCTGACATCGCCAGCGAAGCTCTGACATCGGAGGCTACCGTCTCAAGGGCCGCCCTCGATGCGCCGACTATGAAGTTTACTGTCGTAATGATCGACGACAACGACGAATTCCTGAAGTTCGCAACATCTCGCTTTAAGTACGTCTATAACTTCTTCGCTTACAACAACTCGGAGAAAGCTGCCGCCGATCTCGAAGAAATACAGTGCGATATCGTCGTATGTAAGCAGGATATGCCCGGTTTGACGGGTAGTGACCTCTGTAACCAACTCAAGATGAACCCAAGGACACAGAAGATCAAGTTCGTGCTAATGACCGATGGTGTACTGTCACCACAAGATATGCGTTCGCAGAATATCACCCTCTCGGCAGACGACTACCTCTCTAAGCCGTTCAACCTACAGGATGCGACTATGCGCTTCAACAAGATACTCGGACTGGGTGCCCTCGAGATGAACAGCAACCTCATCGAAGGTGCAGAGACCCGTATGCTCGAAGATCGTAATGCCAGTATGACTACGGCAACAGAAAGCATTGACATGGGTGAGATTAAGAAGAGTGATGATAACGACGAAGCCATTGCTGCCGACGATCCCATGAACCGTGTAGAAACAAAAGTCATCCGTCATAATACTCAGTTGGCTACTCAGCAACCTATCATCGAGGAAGAGGAAGAGACTCAGGAGACGTTGTCTGACTACTCGATGCTCGACGCCATGGACCAGCAGTTACTGAAAAACGTGGAGCAATACGTATTGCAGAATATGAGTCGCGGTCAAATAAGTCTTGAAGAGATGGCCAACGCTATGGGTATGGGACGCGTACCGTTCTTCCACAGAGTGAGGAACATCACCAACAAGACACCGGCAGAGTTGGTACGTGACATGCGTCTGAAACACGCCTGTATCCTGCTGAAACGTACAAACATCAATATGAGCGAGCTGGCCTCGAACATCGGATTCCTAACCGCAGAAAACTTTATTAACATTTTCCGCGAGAAATTTGGTATGACGCCGCTCGAATACAGACTGAAACACAGGAAATGACACAACTCAGAACATCAGCAGGAATCATCATATTCCTGCTGATATCACTTCATGCCACAGCCCAAACCAGTGATTCGCTCATCATCAGACAGATGAGCGAATATGGTGTACGCTTCAGCAAAGGCAATGATGTCAAGTTGCTCATGTCCGGCAAAGAGAAATTCGCCGATATGTTCGAAGTTATCCGTCAGGCCAAGAGTAGTGTCCATCTCGAATACTTCAATTTCCGCAACGATAGTATAGCAGGCCTGCTCTTCGATATCCTGCGCGAAAAACGGAAAGAGGGCGTAGAGGTACGAGCCGCCTTCGATGGTTTCGGCAACGATTCAAATAACCAACCGCTCAAGAAGTCGCACCTGAAGGAACTTCATGCCGACAGCATCGAGATCTACGAGTTCGACCCCATCCGTTTCCCTTGGGTGAACCATATATGGCCACGTGACCATCGGAAGATTGTTGTCATCGACGGGAAAATCGCCTATACGGGAGGTATGAACGTAGCCGACTACTATCTCGTAGGAACAGAACAAGTGGGCGAATGGCGCGATATGCATTGTCGTATTGAGGGTCCTGCCGTGAATGAGTTGCAAAGCATTTTCGTACGATTTTGGAAGAAGTTGACAAAAGAAGAACTGACTGACGGGAAATACTTCCAAGGAACACAGGCTGGCGACAATACCGTCGGCATTGCCACACGGGAACCAAATGTGACAAACAAGATCATGCGGCAGTTCTATATTAACGCCCTTGACATGGCACAGGACTCTGTGAAGATTGTCAACCCCTACTTCGTACCTACCCCATCCGTGATGAAGGCTTTAAAACGCTGTGTGGAACGGGGCGTGAAGGTCGACATTATCATGTCATCGAAATATGATGTGCCACTGGTGCCAGACGTTGTGTACTATAACCTCCGCAAACTCATGAAGCGCGGTGCCCACATCTGGCGATACCGTCCAGGCTTCCACCACTCGAAGATCATGATGGTCGACGGCCGCTTCTGCACCGTTGGCAGCACGAACCTCGACGCCCGCAGTCTGCGCTTCGACTACGAGATCAACGCCCTCATCATTGATAAAGAGGTGACTCGCGAACTTGACAAAAAGTTCATCGAGGACACCTACAACTGCGATCTCCTTACCGAAGAGGAATACCGAAAAAGTCGCACTACCTGGAAGCGGTTCCGCGGCTGGCTCGGACACCTGCTCACGCCTTGGCTCTGATGAGCGCCCTACACCTTATTATATATATCAGAGGATATAAAGCATCATCTGAATCTCAGGCTCAGTGATGCCCTTCGCACGAATCAATTCCAATTCGTTTTTGATAATTGACTCCTTCGACTCACCACTCTCCTTCAGATAACGGTGAAAGCAGTCGGCCGCCTCGTCGATATGTCCTGCGAACCAGAGACAGAAGCCATAGTTCAGCAGATCATTCGTCGATGATTTCCCATCCGACAATAGCTGGTTGTACAGCTTCTCGGCCTGCTCGTACTTCCCGTCGTTAGTAAGCGTCCAGGCCAGCACCCGGTTCACGTTCGTATCATCAGGCGACTCATAGTTCAAACGGAACAACACCTTCTCCGCCTCCTCGAAACGCTGGAGGTTGGTCAGACAGACAGCTCTGTTCAGCATATACGTTTTCTTTTCGGACTTCAGCGTAAGCAGCTTGTCGTAGATGTCGAGCGCCTCCAGATAATCACCGTCGTTGAAGAGTACCCTTGCATATCCGGCCAATGCTCGCTCATTGTCGGGCTGCAACTCCACCGCCTTCGCATAGTTCTCCCTGGCGACATTGTGAGAACCCACGATGGCCGACATCAGATAATACTGGAAGTCCTGACGGTTCTCACCATAGTTTGCGAGCATGTCCCTTGCCTCTTCAATATGTTTCCGTTTGATGAGGAAAGCGGTAACCTCGTTGAAGTACACCTCAATATGTGTGCTGCTGAAAATAGGTGACCCTAAGATGATATAGGTGCCTGCCTCAACATCGAAAATGTTCCTAAACGCATTACGACTCGAGAAGAGACGGAAGAAACGGTAGATATCCATCAGAAAGATTCGGCGGATATAGGCAGACTGTTCCAGTTCCTCCTGCGCCACCTCTGAAATAGGCATATCCCCCTGTTCCATCATCTCCCGAATATTGTTCGGCAGTCGTCTGATCACTTGGTCAAACGCCAAGAGGAACGAATACTTGTCGCTGTTGCAGAATGGCCCACTGCTGAAGAGCGTATTGAGGAAACGATAGCTCCCGTATTGTCCGATGGCTTCGCTGATATCCGGATGATCCTTATAGAAAGGTACAAACCAATTCATCAGTTCGCCGAAGAAGGGGAAACGTTTCATCTGCGAGAAACCGCCAAAGTAAATATCTGACCCTTGCTTCTGCATGTCCATCATCTTCTGGAAACTCTGTTCCAGCCGTTCCAGCTTCTCTTCCTCCGCATCGGGATGCAAAATGTCATTCAGCGTGTCGTTCTCCATCTCCTCTATCACGCCGTTACGGTTCAGGCGGAATCCTTGCTGACTCAACAGATCGGGCATAATCTCACTCTGGATCTTCTGGTGATCGCGCTCAGCGTCGATACAAAACACCAGTTGCTTCTGCAACTCCACCAGTTCCCGACAGCAAGCCTCGTCCTCCACCATCTTCTGCACCAATTCAACCTCTTCATGGTAGAGGCTAAGGCCGATGGCCGAGTCCATCGACAACGCCCATCCAATAAAGGCTCGCTGGCGCACCTGTTCGTCGACAGCTTTCTGATAGACATGTGCCATTATCCGGAACTTGGCCATATCAAACATGTTCATCGTGGCGAGCATCACACTGCTCAAGATCAACTGTTGGTCGATAGTATCAACCGTCGGCGACAGTACGATATCTTCCATCGCCGCCGCAAAGCCGTCCGACCAGATACCCGAAGTGAGAATATAGTCAAACAACTCTATCATCTCCTTATGGTGACGGGCGTAAAGCTCACTGGTGGGTCTGTTTTCCAGCCCCGACAGCGCCACCTCAGAGACAAAGGCCTCCAGATTCTCCCTGATCACCTGTGGTGACCAGTCACGCGGTGTCGTATGAACCCGGGCATACAAGGATTCCAGAAAAGGAGAATGTTTGATGTCGTAGCTCCCGGCAATGGTGGCATAGAGCACATACATCCGACGGAGCAGATTGTCGTAGAGTCCTGTCATCTGAGGATCCTTGAATCCGCGCCGCCAGTAGTCGGCCATCAACTGATAATCCGACTTGATGGCAAACAGTCGGTCTGTGTTCACCTGATGAGGATGAACGGCAAGGAAATTGTCTGTCGCCGTGATGGCTTCGCCGAGGTTCCGCTTCAGTAGGGCCTCGATGATCATATCCAGTGCTTCGTTCTGTATCATTTCTTTAAGTATGCTTTAGCGCGGTCTATATCCTGTTGTCTGGGCACCTTGGCATGTTGATATTTCAGTGTATCGGGCAACTGGCGCAGTGCCTGCTCCGACAGTTTATAGTATTTTCGGATGATGTTGGCATAGTGTCTCACACCGAAATGGTTCAGCGAGTCACAGGCATCGTTATAGCCTTTCAACAACACCTCACGCTGACGCTGGCGTTTCTCATGATTCATTGTCACGCTGTCTTCGATGATCGCTCCCATCTGCATGTCCAGCTTCCTCGTGTCAAACAGCACGTGGTGCTTCTTCAGCAGCGCCGCCGTCACCTGAGGCTCCGTCAGCAACAAGGCGTCCATCTCGTTGTTCTCCAGCATGTCGAGACGTACGTTCACATCGTTCACCTGGATGCGATACACGCGTTCCGTCTTCAACTTCGCGCTGTCGACAGCCATATCAGCCAACAGGTTGGTGACCGAATAACGCGTCATCGCCACCATACGGTCGTCGAGATGCTTCAGGGTCGAGATACGCTGGTTTCTATTGCCGATTAACAGCCAATAGGCGTTCGTACCCGTCACATAACTCGGCTTCACCTTTTCACCTTTTAACCCTTTCATCTTTTCCGCCCTCACAAGGTCGGTGATGGCCATCTCCACCCTACCGCGCAACAGAGCCGTATCGCAGTCCATCTGTGCCGTAAACTGTTTCAAACGGATATCTACGGCAGTATCGAACAACTCGCGATCCTCCGCCACATACAATGGCAGGCAGTCGAGTGTGGGCATCACCGCCACCTTCAGGGCCGCCGAGTCCTCACGCAGCTCCCGCTGATGTTGTTCCTGCTTCAGCCGCTTCGTCTCTTCATATGACATCCCGCATCCTGCCAGAAGCCCCAAGAGCGATAATCCAATGATCAATCGTTTCATAATCGCGGGCAAAGGTACACAAAAAATCCCGTACTACCAAGCGTTTCAGTAATTTTCACCTTTACCAAAGGGACGCAATATTGATTAATACATTTTAACTAAAGTTTCAGATTTTGTTCCAATATCTGGAACTGCTGGTTCCAAGCATTGGAACTGCTAGTGTCAAACTTTGGCACCAACGGTTCCAAGCATTGGTACCAAGAGTGCAAAGCATTGGCACCAACGTAAAGTTACACCATCATCTTTTCGTCACTTTGCGACAAAAGTAGCATAGTTAATCACTTTGATCAAAGAAACTTCAGCGCTTCGGCAAAAAAAGAAACAAGATTCTTTGTTTTGCGCTCAACTTTTCGTAACTTTGCACTCAATATGGCAAAAGACAAGATTGCATACGTATGCTCCAACTGCGGCCAGGAGTCGCCGAAGTGGATTGGCAAGTGTCCGGCCTGCGGACAATGGAACACGTTTAAGGAAATTAAGGTATCTGCTTCCCCTCCTAAGTTAGGAGGGGTGTCCGGAGGACGGGGTGGTCTGAACACGGGCTACTCTGCTCAGTCTGCCGTCCAATCCGCCGCCAAGGTTCTTCGTCTCCGCGATATCTCTAACCACGACGACCCACGTATTGATATGCACGACGAAGAGCTGAACCGCGTGCTCGGTGGTGGCCTGGTGCCAGGCAGCATCGTACTGTTGGGTGGCGAACCGGGCATCGGCAAGAGTACACTGTCGCTCCAAACGATGCTCCGACTGCCGGAAAAGAAGATTCTCTACGTGAGTGGCGAGGAGAGCGCCCACCAGCTGAAAATGCGCGCCAATCGGCTGGGCGGGGATAATGACAACTTCCTCATTCTCTGTGAGAACTCTCTCGAAAACGTGTTCGACCATATCAAAGACGTGCAGCCCGAACTGGTGGTGATCGACTCTATCCAGACGATGATGACGGAGGACGTCGAATCGAGTGCCGGCTCGATCGCACAGGTCAGGGAGTGTGCTTCGTCACTGCTGCGCTTCGCCAAGACGAGCGGTGTGCCCGTGATACTTATCGGACATATCACGAAGGAGGGTACGCTGGCTGGTCCGAAGATTCTGGAGCATATCGTCGATACCGTGATCCAGTTCGAGGGCGACCAGCATTATATGTACCGCATTCTGCGCTCGATCAAGAACCGCTTTGGAAGCACGAGCGAACTGGGTATCTACGAGATGCTGCAGAACGGTCTGCGTCAAGTAAGCAACCCCTCGGAACTGCTGCTGACACAGGATCACGACGGACTCTCTGGCATCGCCATCTCGTCGGCCATCGAGGGGGTGCGGCCTTTCCTCGTCGAGACGCAGGCCCTGGTATCGACAGCTGCCTACGGCACGCCACAGCGCTCTGCCACCGGCTTTGACCAGCGCCGGCTGAACATGTTGCTGGCTGTGCTGGAGAAGCGCGTTGGTTTCAAACTGGCACAGAAAGATGTCTTCATCAATATCGCCGGCGGTCTGCGGGTGACAGATTTAGCGATGGACCTGAGCATCATCGCAGCCGTCCTCTCATCGAACGTTGACACCCCTATAGACAACGGCTGGTGCATGGCGGGCGAAGTGGGACTATCGGGCGAGGTGCGCCCCATCAACCGCATCGAACAGCGCATCGCCGAGGCCGAGAAACTGGGCTTCACCGACATCATCATCCCCAAATACAACCTCCAGGGCTTCGACCGAAAGAAATTCCACATCGCACTACACCCCGTCCGCAAGGTCGAAGAGGCCCTCCGCGAACTCTTCGGCTGATAAAGCAAAAAAAATATAAATGTTCACTATTCACTCATCACTATTCACTAAATTATCGTATCTTTGCAGTCTCTTAAAGCGAAGTTTTTCACATTATTAATAATAATAGCATTATGACAATCAACGAATTCAACTTTGCCGGTAAGAAGGCAATCGTACGTGTAGACTTCAACGTACCCCTCGATGAGAATGGTAAGATCACTGACGACACCCGTATCCGCGGTGCCCTGCCCACGCTGAAGAAGATTCTGGCTGACGGTGGTGCCACGATCATCATGTCGCACATGGGTAAGCCCAAAGGAAAGGTGAACCCGAAGCTGTCGCTGGGTCAGATCCGCGAGGCTGTGGAGAAGGCTCTGGGTGTTCCCGTCGCTTTCGCT
>JAEEGL010847215.1_pt1 | contig 12274 bp, 12 predicted proteins | sample 9134231 | NCBI WGS metagenome assembly JAEEGL01 (sample SAMN16246548, study PRJNA631951) | gut metagenome | biome: gut microbiome; feature: rumen; material: fiber-attached | host: Bos | place: Iran: Karaj | collected 2018-10 | reverse complement strand
GGCGCCGCCATGCTCGAGTAACTGTTCTGGGAGCGGAACCTGTACTCCTTCATCGTTTTCTCTGCCATGTTCGTGCTGGCGTTCGCCTTGATTTGCGACTTCGGCATGGCGTTGGTGTTCTTTCTCTGTTTTCTCGTCATCTCCTTCATGCGCTCCGGCTCCATCGCCACGGTGATCCTCGCCATCTCCGGCGCGATCATCGCCGGCCTGCTCGCCGTCACCGCAAGGCCGTACATCGGCCAGCGCTTCTCGGTCTGGGGCCATGTGTGGGAGGACGTGTACGACAAGGGCTATCAGCAGGCGCGCGCCATGTCCGCGGCGGCGGCCGGCGGGCTCTTCGGAAAGGGCGGCGGCGCCGGCTGGCTCAAGGACATCGTCGCCGGCAACACCGACATGGTCTTTGCCGTCATCTGTGAGGAGCAGGGGCTCATCATCGCCCTGTGCATGTGCCTGGCGGTGCTGACGCTGGCCTTTTTCGCCATCCGCAGCGCCCGCACGGGCCGCTCCTCTTACTACGCCATCGCCTCCTGCGCGGCCATGAGCATGCTGCTGACGCAGGTGGCGCTGAACGTCTTCGGCTCGCTGGACATCCTGCCCTTCACGGGCGTGACCTTCCCCTTCGTCTCGCGCGGCGGCTCGTCGCTTTTGAGCTGCTGGATGATGATGGCCTATATCAAGGGCGCCGACAACCGGCGCGAGGCCAGCTTCGCCGTTCGCCCGGGCGAGCGGATGCGCAACGCCCCGCCGCCGGAGGAAGTGCCCGAGGACGAGGAGGAGGACGAATGAAAAAAATCACACGGCGCGCCTTCTCCGTGCTGCTGCTGGCCGTGCTCGTGATCGTCGGCCTGACCACCTACGTGCTGCGCTACATCGACCACGGCGCGGAATGGGCGCTCTACTTCAACCGGCTCAACTCCGGCTCCTCCGGGGAGCTGCTGGACCGCAACGGCGTGGTGCTCGCCGCCTTCTCCGCCAACGAAAACCGCTACGCGGAGGACGTGCTGACCCGCACCGCCAACTACCACGTCACCGGCGACTACTGGGGGCGCACCGGCACCGGCATCCTCTCCACCTACTGGAACAAGATGCAGGGCTTCAGCCTTCTGACCGGCACGACCCGCTCCACCGCCGCCACGACGCGGCTCTTCATCGACGCCGGCCTCAACAACACCGCCTACGCCGCCCTCAACGGCCGCAGCGGCTGTGTGCTCGTTACGAACTACCAGACCGGGGAGCTCGTCTGCATGGTCTCCTCCCCCGCGGTGGACCCGGCGGACCCGAACGCGGAGCCCGCCCCCGGCGCGTATATCAACCGGGCGCTCTCGGCGGTCTTCGTGCCCGGCTCCATCTTCAAGCTCATCACCGCGGCCGCAGCAATCGAGAACCTCCCCAAGCTGGAAGAGCGCCGCTTCTACTGCGAAGGCAAGACCGAGATCGCCGGTGTGGAGATCAACTGCTCCGGCGAGCACTATACCCAGACCTTCGAGCAGGCGCTTGCCAACTCCTGCAACGTCGCCTTCGCCAAGATCGCGACCCTCGTCGGCCAGGACACCCTGATCCGCTACGTCCGGGAGTACGGCTTCCTCGACACGCACACCCTCGGCGACATCCCCACCGCCGCGGGCAGCTTCCCGCTGGATTTCGTGGGCGACCCCGAGCTGGGCTGGGCGGGCATCGGCCAGTCCACCGACACGATCAACCCCTACGCCATGCTGCGCTTCGTCTCCGCCATCGGCAACGGCGGCATCCTCGTGGAACCCACCATGGTCAACACCGGGAAAGCCCCGGTCAAGTCCCGCTTCATGGCCACCGACACCGCGGAGAAGCTCAAGGAGATGATGGCCTACAACGTCAGCTACGCCTACGAGGGCGATTTCCGCTTCACGGGCATGAAGCTCTGCGCCAAGACCGGCACCGCCGAGCTGGGCGGGGATCTGACGAGCCACGCCTGGTTCGTGGGCTTTCTGGACGACGCGGAGCATCCCTACGCCTTCGTGGTGCTGGTGGAGAACGGCGGCGGCGGTCTGACCGTGGCCTCCCCCATCGCCGCGCGCGTGCTGCAGCACTGCCTGCGGATGGAGTAAGGCCCCGCCTCCCCGCCAGGTGGGAGGCAAAAAGGAAAGGATAACTATGGCAGACATTAGCGTTTCCGCGCTGGTCAAATCCTTCGAGATCGGAAAGCGAATACTGGACGGGCTGAGCTTTACCGTGAATCCCGGCGAGCGCGTGGGCATCCTCGGCCACAACGGCTGCGGCAAAACCACGCTCTTCCGCATTCTCGTGCATGAGCTTGACTTCGACGACGGGCAGGTGTCCACCGCGCCCGGGAAGCGCATCGGCCTGATCTCCCAGATCCCGGTCTACCCCGCCGGCTGGACGGTGGAGGACGTGCTGAAGGAGGCGCACCGGCGGCTCTACGGGATGCAGCGCCGCATGGAAGAGCTGGCCGGGCAGATGGAGCACGACAGCTCACCGGCGCTGCTGCGGGAATACGACCGGCTGAGCGCGGAGTTTGAGCGCCTCGGCGGCTACACGATGGAGAGCGACCGCAGCCGGGTGGCCAACGGCCTGCAGATCCCGCCCCGGCAGCGCGAGCAGCTCTTCGACTCCCTCTCCGGCGGGGAAAAGACCCGCGTGAACCTCGCGCGCCTCATTCTTGAGGATACCGACATCCTCCTGCTCGACGAGCCCACCAACCACCTCGACCTGCGCGCCACCGAGTGGCTGGAGGACTACCTGCTCCACTTCAAGGGCACCGTCCTCGCCATCAGCCACGACCGCTGGTTCCTCGACAAGGTGGTGCAGCGCTGCGTCGAGATCAGGGACGGAAAGGCCGAGCTGTATTCCGGCAATTACAGCTTCTTCGTGCAGGAGCGGCAGCGCCGCTTCGAGGAGAAGCTCAAACAGTACGAGAAGGACCAGGCCAAGATCGAGCAGCTCCAGCGCGCCGCCGAACAGATGCACCTCTGGGCCTTCCTGGGCAACGACAAGCTGCACAAGCGCGCCTTCTCCATGGAAAAGCGCATCGAGAAGCTGTCGAGGAGCGAAAAGCCCACCGAGCAGAAAAAGCTCAGCGTGAAATTCAAACAGCGGGAATTCAACGGGGACGAAGCGCTGGTCATCGAGGGGCTTGCGAAGTCCTTCGGGGACAAGCGGCTCTTCTCCGGCCTTTCCCTCAACGTCACCGGCGGGGAGCACATCGCCATCGTCGGCGACAACGGCACCGGCAAATCCACGCTCGTCAAGCTCATCATGTCCGAGGAGACGCCCGACGCCGGTTACTTATCCCTCGGCCCCGCCGTCCGCAAGGCCTACCTGCCGCAGATCGTGCGGTTTTCCGTGGACGAGCGCTCGGCGCTCGACACCATGCTCTACGACTGCCGCTGCCAGCCGCAGGAGGCGCGCGACCGGCTCGCCGCCTTCGGCTTCCGCGGCGAGGACGTGTTCAAGCCCGTCGGCGCCCTCTCCGGCGGCGAGCGGAGCCGTCTCAAGCTCTGCATGCTCATGGGCAGCGACATCAATCTGCTGATCCTCGACGAGCCCACCAACCATCTGGACATCGCAAGCCGCGAGTGGATGGAGGACGCGCTCTCGGACTATGAGCAGACCCTGCTCTTCGTATCGCACGACCGCTGGTTTATCGAAAAGTTCGCCGACCGGATCTGGGCGCTGGAGGACGGCGCGCTCACGGATTTCCGCGGCGGCTGGCAGGAGTATCGCGCCTGGAAGGAGCGGCAGGCCGCGCTCCAGCAGGCCGCGCCCAAACCCGTGAAGAAGAAAGAAGAAAAAAAGCCCCGCGTCCCGAATGCCGACAAGCTCATCGCCAAAACCGAGCGGGAGATCGCCCGGCTGGAGGAGAAGCTCGCCGCGCTGGAGCGGGAGGCGGAGGCCAACGCCTCGGATTACCAGAAGCTCATGGAGCTGGACGGCCAAAAGGAAGCGCTCAACGCCGGGCTTCTGGAACTCTATGACAGATGGGAGGAACTGAACTCTTGAAAAACTATTTCTGGCTCATTCTTTCAGTGCTGCTGATGGCGCTCGGCGTCGGGATGTACCTGATCGCCCCCTATACCGGCAATCTCCCCTTCATGATCGCGGGCGCCTCGGTGCTTGCCGCTCTGCTGCATTTCCGGAAAAACTGGATGGCTCTCACCGGCGTGCTGACCGCCGTCGCGCTCATCCTGCGCTTCGCGCTGCGCGGCTACGGCTGGTGGGGCTACACGCTCCTCTTTATCGCGGCGCTGCTGGTGCTCTACCATATCGCCCCGCCCGTCCTGTGGAAGATCATCGTCGCATTCACCTGCTTGGGGCTTTTGTACTTCTGCATCGTCGAGGTGCCCATCATCAGAAACGCCCGCACCGACCGCGAGCCGGAGCGGCCGTATCTGATCGTACTCGGTGCCGCCGTCCACGGCAAGGAGCCCTCGCTGACGCTTGTGAGGCGGCTGGAGGGCGCGCTGGACTACCTCAACAGCTATCCCGACAGCGTGGCCATCGTCTCGGGCGGCATGGGCAAGGGCGAGAGCGTCACCGAGGGCCAGGCCATGTTCGACTGGCTGACCGGGCGCGGGATCGCGCCCGAGCGCATACTCATCGAGAACCGCGCAACCTCGACCCGGGAGAACCTGCAGTTCAGCTTCGACATCATCCGGGAACGCGGGGACGAGCCCGCGGGGAACGTTGCGATCGTCTCGAGCGCCTACCACCTCTATCGCGCCAAGTGCATGGCGGAGAAGCTCGGGGTGCCGGACGCCGCGGGCGTGGCCGCGCCTTGGGGCTATTTCCTGGTCATGCTCAATTACTTCATCCGCGAGGCGTTCGGCGTGACGCACCTGTGGGTCTTCGGAGACTGACAGCTCCGGGACGGGAACCGCCGCGGGGCGCCGTCTTTCCCCACAGCCCGAAAGCTCCCGGTTCGGCAGAACGCCGAACCGGGAGCTTTCTTTCTTTTTCACTTTTCCGTGAGACCTCTTCTCCCGCAGGGGCTGCGGTCAGTCAACGCCCAGCAGCATGCGGTCGTTGTCGAGCGCCTTGCCTGCGGCGAGGCGGAACTGCTCCATGAGGTCCGCGATCGTGAGTCCCCTGCGCCTAACGCCCGCGACGTCAAAGATGATGCGGCCGCGGTCCATCATGACGGTGCGGCTGCCGAGATCAAGCGCCGACTGCATGTTGTGCGTCACCATCAGGCAGGTGAGGCGGTTTTCCTCCACGATCTGGCGCGTGATGGCAAGGACCTTTTCGGCCGAGGCCGGGTCGAGCGCCGCGGTATGCTCGTCGAGCAGGAGGAGCTTCGGCGGGTTGAAGGTCGCCATCATCAGCGTCAGCGCCTGGCGCTGGCCGCCGGAGAGCAGCCCCACGGGCTGCTGCATCCGGTCCTCCAGCCCCATGCCGAGAAGGCTCAGGCGGGCGCGGAATTCCTCGCGGTCGCTGCGGCCCACGCGGCTGAGCCAGCCGCCTTTGCCCGCGGCGAGGGCGAGGTTTTCCTCGATGCTCATGCCCGGCGCGCTGCCGCGCATCGGGTCCTGGAACAGCCGCCCGATCTCCCTGGCGCGCTGATACTCGGGCAGCAGGGTCAGATCCCTGCCGTCGAGCGTGATGCTGCCGGTGTCAGTGATAAAGCTGCCGGAGACGGCGTTGAAGAGCGTGGACTTGCCCGCGCCGTTGGCGCCGATGATGGTGATGAATTCGCCGTCCTCCACGCGCAGGCTCAGATCGTCCAGCGCCTTCTTGGCGTTGACGGTGCCGGGGTTGAAGGTCTTGGAAATGTGGGAAATGTCAAGCACGGCTCAGTCCCCCCTTCCCGCGCGGTGCGCCATGCGCCGCTGAAAAAGCGGAAACCGGCTCTTGAGATAGGGCCCCGCGATCGCGATGATGACGATGACGGAGGATACGAGCTTGAGCATGAAGGCGGGCATATTGAAGCGCAGCGCGATCGTGTAGACAAGACGGAAGATAAAGGCGCCGAGCACCGCCCCGACGGCCCGCACGGGGATCTTTCCCCGGCCGAGGAAGGCGTTGCCGATCAGAAGCGAGGCCAGCGCCACCGTGACCATACCGGTGCCGATGTCGATGTTCACCGACTTCTGGCTCTGCGCGAGCAGGCAGCCGGAGAGCGCGGTGAAGGCGTTGGCGACCACGAGGCCGACCATGGTCGTAAAGGCGGGATTGATGGAGGAGGAGCGCACCATGTCCGGGTTGTTGCCCGTGGCGCGGATGGCGAGGCCGAGGCGCGTGCGCAGGAAGAGCGAGAGGAACACGATAACGAGCGCCACCGCGACCAGCGCAACCAGCATCTTGTACTGATCCGCCAGCACCGTCCCCGCAAGCGCGGCCTTCATTTTGGTGAACACGGTCTCGGTCTTGTTCATGTTCAGAAGCGAAGAGTTACCCATCACGGCGATGTTGATGGAATACAGGCCGGTGTTGACGATGATGCCCGACAGGAGGCTGTCGATGCCCATCCTGGTCTGCAGCAGGGCGGTGACAAAGCCCGAAAGCATACCCGCGAGCATCGCCGCCGGGATCGCCAGCCATGGGTGGCCGGCCAGCGCAACGACAGCGCCGACGGTCGCTCCGAGCGTGAAGCAGCCGTCGGTGGAGAGGTCGCAGACATTCAGCATCGAATAACTCAGAAACAGCGCCAGGACGGTCAGCGAGCTGATCAGCCCCAGCTCCAGCGCGGTTTGTCCCAGCGTGAGGACAGAACCCAGGTTCATGCGTTTCACTCCTTCATCGTTTTGCGTTTTGAGGAGGCGGGCGTCAATTTCCCCGTTCTCTCCTCAAAACGCAAAACTCATGACTCAAAACTGTTCAGCCCAGATCGTCGAAGCTCTCGGCGGTGGTGATGCTCTGCACCTTGGTGCAGTAGGGGGCGAAGGCTTCGGAAACGGCCTCGAAGTCCAGACCGAGCGCCGCGCAGGTCTCGGTGTTGACGGTGGCGGTGCCGTTGTCGAAGGTCATGACGGCGGTGGAGGCGGGATCGGCGCCGTCGACCAGGATCTTGACGATCATGTCGCCGGTGGCGCGGCCGAGGTTGGCGTAGTCAACGCCGTAGCCGAGGAAGGCGCCGTTGAGGGCGAAGGAGTCGGCCCCGGTGTAGTGGGGGATGCCGGCCTGCGCGAGCAGCTCGTAGATGGACAGCTCCGCGGTCATGATGGTGTTGTCGGTCGGGGTGAAGATCGCGTCTACGCCGTCGGCGACCAGGGCCTGCGCGGCGAGGGTGACCTCGTCGACGTTGGTGCCGGTGCGCTCAACGACGGCCACGCCCTTGGCCTCCAGATACTCCTTGGCGGAGGCGATGGCGGCGGTGGAGGCGTCCTGGCCCAGGTCATACAGCAGGCCGACGGTCTTGGCGTCGGGGTTGGCGGCGAAGATCAGGTTCATAACGGCGTTGGTGTCGAGGAAGTCGGAGGTGCCGGTCAGGTTGCCGCCGGGGATCTCGAGGCTCTCGACCAGACCCGCGCCGACAGGATCGGAGACGGCGGCGAAGACCACGGGCGTCTTGGTATCCTCTGTGGCGGCCTGCATCCCCATCGCAACAGGCGTCGCAATGCCGACCATCAGATCGACGTTCTGGGACTGGAAGTTCGCGATGATCTGGTTCATGACGTTCGCGTCGGCCTGGCAGTTGTCGTAGAGGATCTCGAAGCTCACGTTGTTGGCCTCGGAATAGTCGTTGAGGCTGGCGCGGATGTTGTCGACGATCTGGTTGAGGGAGGCGTCGTCGACAAAGTTGCAGATGCCGATCTTGTAGCTGACGGCTTCGGCGGCGGGCTCCCCGGCGGGAGCGGCCTCGGTAGCGGGTTCCCCGGCGGGAGCGGTTTCGGTAGCGGCGGGGGCGCTGCTGCCGCAGGCGCAGAGCGCGAGGGCAAGCGTGACGGTCAGAAGCATGGCAATAATCTTTTTCATTTTGTTTGCATCCTTTCTATGATGAAAATGTTGTTTGTGATTCGGACGACGCATGATTTTACAGTCGCCATCGTTTGGTATAGAGCTTCATCATGATCCCTCCCGCGGGGAAAACGGCAATAAAAAAACCTGTCCCCGCAAATCAATCTGCTGGGACAGGATAAGAACCATCCTGCGGTGCCACCCGGCTTGACGCCCCGAAGAGCGCCCACTTTTACGCATACCAACATATGCAGACCTTTGTTCACGGAGAGTCATGCTCCGGCTCACATACTCGGCAGAGGCCTTTCCGCTCGCCCTCAGAAGTCCATTCGGCTTCAGCTTTCCCGCCGCGCTCCCACCGCCCGCGGCTCGCTGTATGAAAAGGAATGAAGCTTACTCACTCTTCTTCAACGGTTTATTGCATTAAATCACACTTTTCCGTGCCTGTCAAGGGCTGAAAACGCTTTTGTGAATGTTGCCTTTTCAGCCCCGGACGATGCGCAAAATATCGTTAAACATCACAATCGCCATCAAGCCCAGCAGCAGGATCATGCCCGCCGCGTGGATCGCCCCCTCGAACTTGGGGTCGAGCTTCCTGCGCGTCACCGCCTCGATCACCGAGGTCACCAGCAGCAGGAATACCCGGCCGCCGTCGAGCGCCGGGATCGGCAGCATGTTCATGATGGCGAGGTTCACCGCAATAAAGGCCCCCAGATAGAGGATATCGGAGAGCGCGTCCGCGGTCGAGGCCGCCTGTTCGCCGGTCTCGGCCATGAGGTTGACGATGCCGACGGGGCCGGACATATCCTTGACGCCCACCTTGCCGGTCACGAGCTGCTGCAGCCCCTGCCAGACCATGCGCGAAAAGCCCATGCAGCTCTCCCACGCGCGGCGCAGCTTCACAAGGGGCGTGGCCTCCTCGACGCCGAAGAAGAAGCCGTACATCTTGTTCTCGTAGCCCTCGTACTCCAGTGGCTCGAGGGCGATGCTTTTCAGCTCCACCTTTTTCCCGCCGCGCAGCACCACGACGTCGTACACGCCGTCGCCGCGGCTGAGGAAGTCGGACACGTCGTAGGTCTCATAGATCCGGTGCCCGTCGATCTTGTAGAAGCGGTCGCCCACCTGCAGCGCCTCCGCGCCCTCGTAGGGGCAGCCCTCCATAAAGCCGGAGAGGATGGGGGCGTGGAAGGCCGCGGCGCTCGAATAGAGCAGCAGCACCACGAGAAAGCCCAGCAGGAAGTTCATGGCGGAGCCGGCGCAGAGGATCAGCAGCCGCTTCCACCACACGGCGTTGGTGAAGGCGCGCGGATCTTCGGAGCTGGCGTCCTCGCCCGCCATGGCGCAGTAGCCGCCGATGGGCAGGGCGCGCAGGGCGTAGACCGTCTCGCCCTTCTTCTTTTTCCAGAGGGCGGGGCCCATGCCGACGGCAAATTCCTCCACCCGCACGCCGCAGGCTTTGGCGACGAGGAAATGGCCGAACTCGTGGATGCCGATCAGCACGCCGAATATCAGGATCGCAAGCAGGATATAAAGGATCGTCATAGAAAAGCTCTCCGATTGGAAGGGATCCGGAAGAAGGAAGCCCCGGGGCTTCTCGCCTATCGCCCCCGGAAGGGGCGCGGTCCTTCTTCGTGATCCGTGGTTTGTTTCTCTTTAAAAGTTCTCTCTCACGAAGGCCCGCGCCGCCTCGTCGGCGGCCAGGATCGTTTCGAGATCCGATGCGGCGCTCACGCCGACGGCCTCCACGGCCGCGGCGGCGGCGTCGTAAATGCGGTTGTAGCCGAGCTCGCGCCGCAGGAACTTGTGCACCGCGACCTCGTTGGCCGCGCTCATGACGCAGGGCGCCGTGCCGCCGCGCCGGGCGCAGTCCATCGCAAGGCGCAGGCAGGGGAAGTTTTCAAGATCCGGCTCGGAAAAGCTCAGATCCCGCAGCCTCCAGAAATCCAGATGCTCGAACATCGACGGCATCCTGTCCGGGTAAGTCAGCGCGAGCTGGATCGGCAGGCCCATGTCCGGCACGCCGAGCTGGGCGATCACGGTGCCGTCGACGAGCTCCACCATAGAGTGTATGACGCTCTGGGGGTGAATAACCACCGTGATGTCCCCGGGCTTCACGCCGAAGAGGTGCATGGCCTCCACGAACTCAAGGCCCTTGTTCATCAGGGTGGAGCTGTCCACGGAGATCTTCGCGCCCATGCTCCAGTTGGGGTGAGCGACGGCCTGCTCAGGCGTGACGTCCTCCAGCTCCTCCCGCTTTTTCCCGCGGAAGGGGCCGCCCGAGCCGGTCAGCAATATTTTATGCAACTCGCCCGCTCCCCTGCCCATCAGGCACTGGAAAATGGCGGAGTGCTCCGAGTCCACCGGGACGATCTCGGCGCCCTTTTCCTTCGCGCGCGCCATCACGAGCTCGCCCGCGCACACGAGGGTCTCCTTGTTGGCGAGGGCGATGCGCTTTTTCGCGTCGATGGCGGCGAGGGTGGGCTTGAGCCCCACGGCGCCGGAAACCGCGGTCACCACGCAGTCGACGCCGTCCATGGCGGCGGCCTCGATCAGGCCCTCCAGGCCGGAGCCGACGCGGATATCCGTATCGGCCACAGCGATTTGAAACTGCTTTGCCGCCGCCTCGTCATAGACGGCCACGAAGTCCGGCCGGAAGCGCCGCGCCTGCTGCTCGAGCAGGTCGATCTTCCGGTTCGCGGTCAGCGCCGCCACGCGGATCCCGGTGTGCGCGGCCACGGCGGCGGTCTGCCGGCCGATGGAGCCGGTGCAGCCGAGAATGGAAATGCTGTTGACCATTTCTCAATCCTCTTTTTTTCTTTTTAATGTTTTCAGATACGCCTTCCGGGCGTCGCTGACGCGATAGCTCTCCACGGCCTTCTGAATCGTTTTGTTGTGCGTCCAGCGCTCGAGGCGCTGCTGTTCGAGATACGGCAGCGCCGCCTCATACTGCTTGGCAAGGGCCGTGGCAAAATACCACGCGACCATCATGCGCACATAGTATTCCTCGCTTCGCACGCCGGCAACCCAGTCAAGATACGCAGGGCGAAAGTCCCCGTCCAGAAAATGGCTCATCAGCATCTCAATGCCGAAGCGCACGGTGTACGTCTCCCCGGAGGCAAGCCAGGCCGGGATGCGCAAAAGCAGCGCGGCGCGGTTTTTTAGAAAGCATTTCGGCTTCAGGGTGTCGCAGACCGACCAGTTGTCCAGGAAGGGAAGGAAACGCTCCGTCTCCGCGATACAGCGCGCAAAGTCCCCGATCTCACCGATCAGAAAGGCGTGGAGGCAGTTTTCCTCATGGTACGCGTGCGGCAGGGACACGAGAAAGTCCTCATACCCTCCCGCCCGGTACAGCTCCTTCGCGAGCGCGCGCATGGCCGGCATACGCACGCCGATCATGCGCTCCGGCGCAAGGTCCGGCAGCAGCGGCAGCGTAAAGTCCCGATAAGCGGGGTCGCGCAGCGCAAACAGCCTTTCCTGGATGTCGGTCGTACAGAAATCCCCCCTCCGCAAAACTCATAACTCACAGCTCAAAACTATTTCACCCCGCCGTACCTGCGGTCGCGGCTGCGGTAGACTTCGATGGCTTTGTCCAGCTCCTCCTTCGTGAAGTCCGGCCAGAGCACGTCGGTAAAATAGAACTCGGCGTAGGCGCACTGCCAGAGGAGAAAGTTCGAGAGCCGCTGCTCCCCGCCCGGGCGGATCAGCAGATCTGGGTCGGGCACGTTCGCCGAATAGAGGTAGCGGGAGAAGAGCTCCTCCGTCAGCTCCCCGTCGGCCCTGCCCGCGGCGGCGTCCTCCGCCCAGCGTCTGGCCGCGCGGACGATCTCGTCCCGCCCGCCGTAGTTGAGGCAGATGTTGGCCTGAAAGCCGTCGATGCGGTCGGCGATCCCGTCGGTCTCGGCGGCGAGCGCCCGCAGCTCCGGGGACAGGCCGCTCACGTCGCCGAAGATGCGCATCTTCATGCCGTCGCGCTCCATGGTGTCGATCGCCTCGCGCAGGTACTTGTCCAGCAGGCGCATGATGGTCTTCACTTCGCTGTCCGGCCGTTTCCAGTTTTCGGTGGAGAAGGCGTAGACCGTCAGATACTCCACGCCGATATCCCGGCAGTACAGGGCGATCTTCCGAAAGGTCTCCGCCCCGGCGGCGTGACCCGCCGTGCGCGGCAGCCCGCGCTTTTTCGCCCAGCGACCGTTGCCGTCAAGGATGATGGCAATATGGCGGGGAACGCGGTCAAGCCGCTCCCCCGCCGAATTGGTTTTCTTCTCGTTCATCAGATCTCGGTCAGCTCTTTTTCCTTGCGCTCGGTGATCTTGTCGATCTCCTTGATGTAGTCGTCGGTCAGCTTCTGGATGTCCTTCTCGGCGATCTTGTAGTCGTCCTCGGT
>JAEEGL010745444.1_pt1 | contig 12274 bp, 11 predicted proteins | sample 9134231 | NCBI WGS metagenome assembly JAEEGL01 (sample SAMN16246548, study PRJNA631951) | gut metagenome | biome: gut microbiome; feature: rumen; material: fiber-attached | host: Bos | place: Iran: Karaj | collected 2018-10 | reverse complement strand
ATAACTTGTGTATTGCAAATAATACTTTCTCTGCCCCACCAATATTCGTCAACCAATCACATACGATTGCAACTTTCATCTTGCCCCGTCTCTTCTAATCACCATCCAAATCGTTTTGAAGAAAACTTGCGCATCAAGCAAGAGTGACCAGTTCATTACGTAATAAATATCAAGTGCTCTTCGTTCTTCAAACGAAATATCTCGCCGCCCACTCACCTGAGCAAATCCGGTCAGCCCAGATTTTACCGACAATATCAATGATCTATCACCATACTCGTCAATTTCATTTTCCGGCAAAGCCCTCGGTCCAATCAAAGAAATATCACCTTTTAATACATTAAATAATTGTGGCAATTCATCAATTGAAGTTTTTCTAAGAAACTTTCCAAACTTAGTGATCCTAGGATCATTCGGTATCGAATCCCCTTCTGAGCGATACTCCTTTATTAGTTCCGGCTTCCCCATTTTTATGAAAGCCTCTTCCGCCGTCATCCCACTCCACTCCGATTTCATCGAACGGAATTTATAACATCTAAATTTCTTATTATAACGCGTTACTCTCACACCAGCATAAATCGGTGAGTGGTGCATATCCGAGAGCTTCAAGATTAACCATACTATCGCCATTGGTATTGCCGCCACCACAAGCATACAAAACGAAAACACGATGTCAAATAGTCTTTTTACGACCGCCGCTCCACCAGTAAGCGGAGTTAGTCTCACTAGTACCGCAGGAGTATTCCCTACTAGCTCCATTTCTCCAAAGTGCGACGAAAGCGCCGTCTCGCTCGGCACAAAATAATACATCATGTGTCTATCAATAGCTTTTCGAAATACCACATCTGTATCTTTTTCATCGGTCTGGAAAATCGCATCCAGCTTTTTTCGCTTCAATGCGAGTTCCAAAGACTCGACCTGTAGCCCCCTCAAATCCTCCGGTATGTATTTTTCTTTTGCTACAATTGCAGCTATCCTATAGCCCGACCCTGGATCCGTTGCAATATAATTCGCAAGATATTCCGTATTACGGTGGTCGCCCACAATAATCACTCGCTTCGTACCATAATTTTTCTTAAAAATCTGCCGCGCAATAAACCGCACCAGTATTCGCTCAACTAATAGAAACACAAACGACAAAAGCACAGACATGCCCGCCACTGCTCGCACCGGGAAAACATCCTCATACGTAAAATATGCATACACGATAAGCGCACCCACACTAAGCACCGCCGCAAGCATCAACCGCCAAATTTCCGATAGCCTCGACTTACCAAGAAATATTGACTTCTTATATAAACCCAGTGCCGCTAAAATCACAATCAATATTGGTACCAACCACACGATAGTAAGTGTAAATTCCATTAACTGCGATTCAAATTCATACGGCCTAGGATCTACATGCACCCGTATAAAATATGCCGCGGCAAAAGATAGTACCAAAGCCAAAGCGTCGCCAACAATCAGAGCCGCCCTTAAGATAGAGTCAGATTTTTTCTTCATATTATATATTATACAATATTTTACTCGACTGTAACAGACTTCGCCAAATTCCTCGGCTGATCCACGTTATTGCCTTTTGCCAAAGTCATATAATATGCAAAGAGCTGCGCTACTAGATTCATTAGTATTGGAGCAAATAATTTACAATCACTAGAAATTTTGATTACTTTCTCAACCGGCAAATCAAACTTGCTAGTATTGGTTATCACGATCATATGCCCACCACGCGCCAACACTTCTTGTACATTTGATACTGCCTTATCATAAAGCTCACCCTCTGGCACCAATGCAAATTCGAAAAATCTATCATCAATTAGAGCAAGTGGTCCATGCTTCAACTCACCAAAAGCGTACGCGTTCGCATCTACATACGAAATCTCCTTCAATTTCAACGCACCTTCCATTGCTGTTGGATAAGCCGTATCGCGACCAAGATAAACCGCGTGCTCATACTTTGCATATTTTTTCGCAACCGACTCCACTTCTTTTCTCACCGACTCAAGAGTAGTCCGAATCGCTTCCGGAAGTTTATCAATTTCCTCCACGTATGGTTTGAGTATGCCAGGTCTCACACCCTTAGCTTGCGCGATTGTCAATCCAAACATCACCATTGCAATCACTTGCGAAGTAAATGCTTTCGTCGAAGCCACTGAAATTTCTGGACCCACATGTACATACGTACCGCCATCCACTTCGCGTGCAATTGTTGAACCAATCGCATTCACAATACCAATCGTCTTGACGCCCTGCTTCTTAATCTCCCGAAGGCACGCCAGCGTATCGGCCGTCTCACCAGACTGCGACACTATAAGCGCTACCGAATCTTTCGGAATATACGCATTCCGATACCTATATTCGCTCGCGATTACTGTCTCCACCGTAATCTCTGGTGTAAATTGCTCAATATAATATCCCGCGAGCAGGCCAGCGTGATACGCTGTACCACATCCCACAATCACGAGATGTTTAATCTTTCTGAGTTCCGCCACGGAAAGCCCCGGTCCGCCAAGATGCACTGTGCCCTCTTCAACATTCACACGACCACGTAAAGTTTCCTTCAGAGACTCCGGCTGCTCCATAATCTCTTTTAGCAAGAAATGATCATATCCGCCCTTTTGAATCGCCGCAAGATTCGTCTCAATCTCTTCTACTTTTGCCGACACCGGCTCCGCATTTAAAGTTTTAATTTCAATACTATTTTTTGTTAGCCGCGCAACTTCACCATCATTCAAATAAATTGCTCGCTTCGTATGGCCAACTAACGCCGACGCATCCGAGGCCAGCATCGTCTCGTCATGACCCACGCCAATCACTAATGGTGAACCACTTCTCGCTACCACGATTTCATCGGGACTTTTTGTCGACACCACTGCGATACCATAAGTCCCTTTTACCAGCTTCAAAGCTTGCACCACTGCATTCATTAGTGGATATTTACCGTCTTTGTAAAACGAATTCACAAGCGCCGCGAGAACCTCAGTATCAGTCTCGGACTTAAACTTGTGTTCCTTTAGATGCTCTTTTAGCTCTTTATAGTTTTCAATAATCCCATTATGCACAAGATAAACCGACCCAGCCTGATGCGGATGCGCATTCGCCTCACTTGGCTCACCATGCGTTGCCCACCTAGTATGACCAATCCCGATTTTATCTTCCCGCTTATTGGCCGCTAATTTTTCTTCAAGATTCGCAATTTTCCCCTTCGCACGAAGTAATGTTGCTTTTCCTTTTTCGTCTAGCGTCACTACACCAGCCGAATCATATCCCCGATATTCTAGTCGTTTGAGCCCAGATATACAAAAGTCCTGAGCCTGCTTTTCGCCCACATAACCTACTATTCCGCACATTTTAAATTTCCTCCGCTTATCTTTTTATTATATCACGAATTAAATTTGCTATTCTTCCTCTTCTTCCTTTTTCTTTTTTCTACCACCAAAAAGTTTACCAAGATGCATGGCGTACCCTACTTTTTGGCTCACATCAATCGCATCACCTACTACCGGTATATCCCGCGCAGCATCATAAGCCTTCTGATGCACTGCGGCTCGCGTCGGCACAACTCTATGCACCGCACTACCCACTACACCTTCTACCGCACCGCCGACTAAGCTACCGGCCACCATTTTGCCGACTTTGCCTTTTGGCACGCCAGCACCAGATACTCCGACAACAGAGCCCGTCGCAATTTCAGTAAATAAATCCATATATTGCTGGTTCAAAGGACTTGCTGCGAACTTCGCTTCAAATTCATTTACGTCTTTACAAGTTGTGCCAAGCTCTTCAATTTTCACAAATAGTGCGTCAATCTTTTTCTGCATTTCCGCATTAATTTCGTACGCCGCAGAAAATGCATTCTTCCGCGCATCAATACTTTGTTTTATATACTCGTCCATTTTATTTCTTCCCGACTTTATCATTAATCTCAATCCCGCCAAAGCCACCAGCTGCATCTATATAAATAGTATATTCGCCCTTGTCGGACTCACTTTTTCGCTCATCAGAAATCCCGCCAAAGATAAAACCAGATTTTACTTTAATTTGCACATTCTCCGGCACTTTGATATCAATTCCGCCAAATAGACAAAAAGCTTTTATCACGGTATCCTTAGTAAACTTAGCCTTTCTAAGATCTAGGTCAATGCCACCAAACACGGCTACGAGATTTGATCCAGAAAACACCTCATCACTGTAAACTTTATCACTTCCCGAAAAGACCGCTATTTGCGAATCCATCGTTTTGTCATCTTTTAATTTGCGGATTTTCTTTTCGATTTCTTTATCATTGTTGCCGTGGATTAAACTTTTTACAATAATAGTAAGCCCAGCCACGATTAGAAATACTGCGAGAATCACTTTCCAGGCCACGTCATACGAAAACACATTTTGCGCCGCAAGTAGCAAAATCACACCCGCCGCCAAAAATCCCAAACTCGAAAGCTTTTCTTTTTCTGTAATTAAACTAATTGCACTCGGTACAATAATAAATAGCGTCCACCATCCGTCAAAAAACACGTTCAAATTAAACAGCCCCAACGCATTGCCGCCAAATATCACACCTAGCGCGATGATTGCTATCCCCCAAACAATTGGTCTAACTTTTTTCATACAACTCCTTTTTTTATACTTTATAATATTATAGCATAATAACCTTCACGGGTTCACCAATGCATATTCCAACAACGCTTCTTATTTTTCTTCCAACCGTTTAATTAGTTTTTCAATCGCCTCTGCCTGAATACCCCAATATACCTTCCAGTTCTCCTCATCAGAAAGTTCAGAATCGTATTTCCATTCTCCGTCAACCAAAACCTGAAGTACTGACGAAGTACAAAACCCCGGCGTCCTTTTTGACGAAATTTTATCTACTATTTTAATTTTATCCGCACCAGTCGTAGCTAGCGACGAAGCCACTTTTAGTTCACCATCATCATACCAAGCCAGTGCATATCCCCAATCAAAACAAATCGGCAACTCACCACCATATTTATGTGCAACTTCAGCAAACACCTTCTCGCCATTCTCGTCAGTATACTTTCCCATCCGTCGGGCCACAAACTCTTTGTTGTGATTCTTAGGATCGTCTTCTTCGCTTACACCTATCAAAACATTCGTATCATCCCTTGCTAAAACCGGCAAATCCCTAAACTGCCTCGCATAGCCCAAAGCTTTTTCTGCAGCAATTTCCTCTGCCGTCAATTTTGTTTCTTCCGGCTCTTCTAAATTAAGCTTTAAGTCCGCAAAAGACAAACCTTCATAACCCAGCTTCGCTAAGATTTTCTTCGCGGTCATTATTTTACCAGCATTTGTAGTCGCAATCAAAATCTGTCTCATATCTAATATTGTAACATAAAAAGCCCCGACTGATTTGTCGGGGCAAGGGTTTCACTGCCGCTTTTCTTCTTCGTCTTCTTTTTGGCCATCTTGGCCATTTCTCACGCTGTTTTCGTGATCTTCCTCATATGCGCCCACCAGAAGGGCCGGGAGCACGAAGATAACTGACATCACCAGGATAAAAATGCCCATAGATCCATCAAGTTTCTCCAGAAGATCCGGACCGATAATGATGGCTAGTATAATCACTAGTACCGCCACAATAAACTCAAGCATAAATCCACCCCTTTCTTTATGCGACCATAAAGCTTAAAAGAATATAAGATTCCCTACAATATAATTATATCATAATATAAACAAATGCGCAAATAGCCTTAAAGCCATTTGAATCGCAATATTAACTATGCGCTTGAAAATCGATTTCCGTAAGTTTTTGTCGTTCAATTTTGCGAGAAAGCATTTCCTCCTCGCTAACGGCAGGGACTACGTGCTCGAGTCTACGTCCGTTGAGCACCGAAGCGTCATCTTTAAGTTTTGCAAAGGCACATTTATCGCCACATTCCGGCCAATAGAGCCATCTATCGTAATCAGTAGTATCGCTCACGTTATCATCAGAACAAAGCCAATGATCAACTTGCCAATTACAAATATGTTCCGGCCAATAATCTTCACATATGTCGCCCGGTTTACCATCGCCAACGAATTCAATAATGAAGTCTGCCAAAACTGCAACATAAAGCTCTCCAGTTTTTGGTATGTGCCAATAATATAAAATTTTATCTGGATTTACCGGCTCGTAACCATCAAAAACAAGGCCTAGATTATCCACATTGTAATACTTAAGTATTTTCGGAAGTTCTCTGTCCGCTAATTCCATATTATATATTATATAATAAACATCACCTTATGCAACATTTTCGGCGATATCTTCATGCGGTGAGGGGCGACCAGACGTTGTTGCTCGGCTTTGCATGGTGGTGGACTGGTGTATTGACCACCCCGAATACACTGCGAAGGTCAAGGTTATACCTAAAAAGGACTACCCTATTCTGATGCCGTACATGTTCTGAGGTATTATCGTTCACCTCTAAATCAATTGCTAATGTTATATATTATTAAATAATAAATCCCTCGCCGATTATAATGCCAATTATTTTTCTTCTTTAGGGAGGTACATATCAGGGTTCAGCTGATTATTTTTTAGATATTCAATGAATGTCTCTTTTGGAATAATCCCAATACGATCAAGGTACTTCCCTTCTTCTACACGTAGCCCATCGAACATCCATTTTGGCATAAATCCAAAATCAGAGTAATCATAAAGATTATTTTTATCTTTTATAATTTCAGCACGCGTAGCTGGCCATTTAACTCCATCATCAAAACCATAGAAATTAGAAAGAATCACTTCGTCATCGGTTGTTAGTATATTGTTTGCAAAAATATTATAAAACTCGGTAGAAACCACGTGATAATATTTAACTTTCTCCGTAACCATAGAAACTTTCACTACTTCAACCGGCTCAAGTTTTAAATCTTGATTAAGCTTATAAATATGCATACCAGCATAAAACTCTTTTTTGTTATCTACAGAGACAAAGCGATTAAGCTCAATACTAAATACGCCGTGGCCTGCAACAGTTTTCAAGGTTGTTCCATCATCCAACTCAATCAACCGATAAGAATCCGCTTCAGTTTCCTTTTCAATCCAAACTGGATATCGTTTTTCAACTCTTCCATCCACATAGCTCCAGACAAGCAATAAGTCGTCATACGTAATCTCTTCAATCGGCCTTTTTGAGCCATCAGCAAGCTTCACAAGAGTGCCCTCAACCAAACAACCGCCCGAAGCAGAAGCAGTAATGACGATATCGCCAGAGACATTCGGAATACTAATATCTCCAGAGTTGCTATCGTAAGTATAACCAGACGATAAAGTAGTACCTCCCATCGAAACCCTAATCGTATCTGGTAGGGATCTAAAGCCCGTCACACTTAACCTAGCAGTATAGGTTGAACCAACTAATGCCGTCGATGAGCCATTAGAGCTCAAGTTTGTCAAATTGGCAGTAACATTAAAGCGCCATTGCATAGGAACGCTACTAGAACGCGAACAATACCCTGGGCTAGTCGAACAATTATCTATTTCACTGCTAGATGCAGTATTTCCAGCCGCATCAACACCATAAACTTTCGCATAATAAGTTCCAGTACTTAAATTATTAACTGTCAGATTCTTCTCATCAGCAACCGTATTGTAGGTTCCAATCTTAGTGTCATTACTATCATCATAGATTTCCACTGTATACCCAGTTGGAGCAACATCGTCGGTTCCATCCCAAGTCACAATTGCCCTCCCCTCAGCCGCACTTGACAACGAAAGGTTAACATTTGAAACCGTGGGAGCCGTCACGTCTTGATAACTTGTCTCGTCAACAAGAAGCGTCACTGTACCAACATTGGCCCGCTCATTATTGGTAGACACAAAAGAAACAAGCGTTGCCTCTTGAGTCGTTGTAAAAATTGCATCATTTAAACGCTCAACATAAAAGGTATAGTTTTCCGTTGCTCCAGCTCCAATAGTAATTGGACCTAAACTATTTCCCAAAGAATCAGTTATCGAATAATGAGAAACATTACTAATTAACAAATTAATAGTCTGATTTGTTGAATGAGTATTTATTACATTTATAGTAAATGGCGCTCTAACATTACTCCCCCTCAAATCACCAGTTGTTGCGCCTGTTAACGCAACAAGAAGACTACCTGTCTCCGTCTCCGTTTCAGTCTCAACCGTTGCTCCACCATCAACCACATAAGTATCATTAGGATCTGGCGGGATAAATGTTAATGTCACCGTAAAAGTAATCGATGAATCAGGGGCAATAGTATCATTTTCAGAAATACCCGCAAGAGCTATATCAAAAGTTGATGAATCTACAACAGACCCACTGCTGTTTTTTATTATCGGGTTAAAATTTATGCCTTGAAAAGATTGTTTATAAAATGTATCATTCTGAATTGTTATTTGGTAAGTAGCAGAATACGGCGCATCAGGATCAGTCTCAGAAAAATGCAAATTAAAATCGAGGGTGTTATCAGTAAAACTTGGCTGATAAGTCGTATCTACATTAGTAGAACTAATTAATGTCAGCTCAGTAAAGTGGACTATACCTTGCGGCTTTACCGTCGCAACACCTTGAATGTCTATAAGTTTTGAATAATGGGCGAAGCCAATAGTCATACCAGTCAAAACAAAAATAAGACAAAGAAAAACAATTAATTCTTCTCTCATTTTTAACGTATTTTTCTTTTTTTTCATTATGATCCTAGATTACGCTTTTTTAAACGGTAAATCCAGACTATATTTTCATTAGCAATAAAGAAAGTACTTTCAGTGCCAGATTTATTCTGATAATAATTAATCGGAAGCCTAACCTCATTATAGGCATCTAATAGCTCTTCAAAGGTCTTAACCTCAAATTTTTGAAATTTAGCAAGGTTAGGCATGTTTTCAATATTCGTAATAATACTATCGTTAGCACTAAGAATTTTATCTAAAAGAAAGATGTATTGATTGTTCCTAATAAAACTACGCCTTCTAACAATCGTCAAGATAATAAGCGTAACTGCGGTAATCATAAGAAGCAGTCCGACTACCTTCATAATCAAAAACAATATCGAATTAGGTGCCTCAACACTTGTTACAAAGTCCTGTGTTTTTCCTCCAGCATCAATATTTACTTTTGCCTCTACCGCTCGCTCCAAAAGCGGCAAACTAAGGCTACTCTCAGATTTAGAGCCCAAAGGATCTTCGAAAGCTTCAGCATCAATACTACCATCCACAAATAACGATATTTTTAGCGTACCCTCAGAAGCAACAGGATAATGCTCACGGAAACTTTCAAGTATTGAATTATAATAGGAATAATCAATCGAAACTGATGTATCAAAAGATGTACGGTCGGCAGTATCAAACTTAATAGTAACTGGCTCAGTTAATTGATAATCTTTCGACCAATAAGTACCGTCACCAGTTGCTTCACTAGTAAGATCAGCACTAATTGTAGCCTGGAGATAGTAAGAAAGCTCTCCGTTAGCTTTTTCACTAAATAATTCGGAATGTCTAAAATCAATATCAATATGGTCAATTAGGCTAGTAATATAAGTCCTGCCCGACCCTAGATAGGGCTCACTAAAGAAAGAATTCGGCTTAAGAAAAACTCGATAATCAATTGCATTATCATTTGTTACTTTAAAAACAAGATCTTCCCTATCTTGCAAACCATAATATCCAATCAGACCACCCAATATGAATAGTACGCCAAGAAAAATGATTTTTTTCGTAATCCTTTTTGGTTGTTCCAAAACTATTTTCTCCATATCAGGTAGCTCCTGCAATTTCATTAAACAATACTGTTGGGAACCCAATGTATTTAACAACGTATGATACCTTGCCTAATACCAAATCTTCCCTTATTTCATAATTATCCGACGTGTTATTTGCATCTCCTTTAGTATAATATACTTTTCCATTAGTACGCTCCGAGATTTTAATAATACGGTGAGTAATAATTTTTCCCTCGTGCACAAACGCTAAAACATCGCCGATTTCAGGCTCTACTTCTTTGTCATATACCACAGCATCGCCTCGTTCAAATGTCGGTGCCATAGAGTTAGTCGCAATTGCAATCATTTTGTACCGAAAAATTCCAGAAACCAAGATTGTCAATGTAACTAAAATCGCCAAAGATGGAAGAGCTAAAATAGAAAAACGAAAATCCCTTGTTCTCGCTTTTTCAATCTGGCCACCTTGCTTTACAACTTCCTCTGGTAAATCTCGTTTAACAAGAAGGTATACGAGAAACGGAACAACTACCCACATAACCGAGTAAAGATATTGACTAAAATTTGGAGCAATCGGCAGCACGTAGAGATATAACCCTCGAGATAAACGATAAACTAAATCTGGAGTTATTCCTGCACGTTTTACGAGATAAGTCGCAAGAAAGCTCTCGGCAATAATTGGAAAAACAACCGTACTAACAACGATAAATCCTGTTTCAACAGAATCGATCGTAAACATATTAACCTCAGCAGATATTCCAAAGACTGCAAGCGCTATCGTAACAAAGAATACAAGATATTTATTGTCAAATGCGCTATCAAGAATAGCTTTACGAAGAAGCTCTGTAGATACAATAATTACGATTGTAGGAAAAAAACCAAACCAGAGCGTATTTCCAGCCGGCGGGAAAAAAGTCCTCGTAAAACCGATTAAAAGCCCAAGATTAAAACCAACTATGAGCGAAGCAGCCAAGACTATAATTGTAGACTTGGTGGCAATTTTAGAGTAGCTTTTATTACTTTTACGTTTTCCGAAAATAAAATGCGAGAAGAACGCTAAAATCAAAGCCACCAAAGTCACAATAATTATTTTTAAAGTACTACCAAAGCCAGAAATAGAAAAAACAATTATCGCTAAAATAATCAATAACGTACATATAGCAACAACAGCTTTTTCATTTCTCTTCATATTTATCCTTAACTAGTTGGTAATTTGATCGTAGTTAAAGGCAGCAGTCAGAGTCACAGTGACATCATTATTTTTTGGCAACTTGTTTTCGTCACTTGGTTGAATATACTTTACATTCACGGTAGCGGTCTTCTGGGCACCGGCAGCCAATGTGCTTGCAGGATTTGGTGTAAATGATGTAGTGCCAGAAGTACCACTAAACGTTTGGCTATCATAAGAAACCGTATAAGTGAGGTAATCTGCGTGAGCAGAAGCATCCGACAGAACTACACTGGTAAGTCCAGCGTTGAACGTACCGGCATTTACCGCATCAACAGTGAACTCATATTCATCACCAGGCTTTTGGAGTGTTGCCGTAAAGGTAACCGATGTATCGCTTGCTCTTGTAACTGTACCAAGATCCGCTCCTTTAGTTTCAGTAACTGTTCCAGTTTCTGCCGGAGAAGCCCCATCTTTTCCAGCCCAGTGAATATCCCAAACTGCTTTTTTGACAGTAACGTTGTTTGTTCCGCCAATATTAAGTGTAGTAGCATAAGCAGCGAAACCAACGCTCATGAAGAGAACCGTAGCGGCAAGAGCAATAATCGCAATATTCTGGGATTTAGAATTCTTTGATTTATAAGCCATATTCCGAGAGAACCCAGAGGCCTTTGTAGAACGCGCAGTTCTTGTTGAAGTTTTCTTTTTTGTCACCATACAAAAATCCTTTTTTTAAATTATACTTAGTATAATAATTAGCACAAAAGGTATCACTTGTCAACGGTTATGCTTATTTTATAACTTTAGTTACCTATAAAAATATTATCATTAAACCTTCAGCGAGTAATTTTAATGCAACGAAAAAAATATAACATCAATGATATAATAGTAACTAGAATATTGAACAATTATATCTTTAAAAGGAGCCCTTTATGGCATTACAGCTAACCGACGAATGGGATAAAGTATTCGAAAAAAGCGACAAAGTAAACCACAGAAAGGTTTCTTTCGAAAACCATTTCGGAATTGAAATAGCGGCAGATTTATACGAACCAAAAGAAAGAAACGGCAAATTGCCGGCAATTGCTATTTCTGGACCATACGGTGCAGTTAAAGAGCAGTCATCTGGCCTCTACGCTCAAACCTTAGCGGAACGTGGGTTTCTGACCTTAGCTTTCGATCCATCATTTACTGGCGAATCCGGCGGGGAAACTCGTTACATGACTTCCCCGGATTTAAATGTAGAAGATTATCAGGCCGCCGTAGATTATTTGTCTAATTTAGATAGGGCGGACGCAGACAAACTGGCTATTATCGGTATTTGTGGTTGGGGTGGCATGGCACTTCAAGCCGCTTGCCTCGAAACTCGCATCAAGGCCGTCATCGCCAGCACGATGTATGACATGACGCGCGTAGCTGGAAACGGCT